>Ga0078972_1002142_pt1 | contig 67662 bp, 63 predicted proteins | sample YelNatPaOPGAMG01_FD_67568 | JGI IMG/M metagenome (GOLD analysis project Ga0078972, IMG submission 67568) | Hot spring thermophilic microbial communities from Obsidian Pool, Yellowstone National Park, USA - OP-RAMG-01 (SPADES assembly) (version 2) | ecosystem: Environmental > Aquatic > Thermal...
AATATAAATTCGCTTTGTATACGGGGGCCGGAACAGGACCCATAATGGAACAGGAAGAATTTGTGCCGGAACTTTTGATGGGCTCCAGAACAGGGAGGACATCCAGAAGGGTTTTTTCGGATCTTGAAGAAACTGTCAGAAGGGCAATCCTTCCAAAAGGCGGATAACCCCATACCTGACGTTCCCGTAAGACATGATCGATAAATCCTTCCTGGTCATACCGTTTCAAATACTGATAAAAGGGAATGTCCGGGGATCTTGTGACAATATGGACCCTCCCCCCTTCCTTGTGCCGACCGACGCGACCAGCCAATTGCAAGACCAGCTGAAACACCCGTTCTTCATTTCTGTAGTCCGGAAGGGCGATGGCCTGATCCGTTTCCAGGGCGATACCCAGGGAAACATTTCTGAAATCATGACCTTTGGCGATCATCTGCGTTCCGACCAGGATATTCCCTTCACCATCGTTGAAATGCGCAATGGATTTCCGGCGGGAGTCACGACTGTCCTGGTCAAGTCTTTCAATCCGCGATTCCGGGAACAGTATTTTCAGCCTGTCCTCTACCTTCTGGGTCGCCAATCCTTCTTCGGACAGGAAGGTCCCTCCACAGTCCGGGCAGAAGTTTCGGGGTTCGGCGCGATACCCGCATAAATGACATACGAGCTGGCGGTAAGGATTCTTGTGGAGAACCATTCGTACGGAGCATTTTTGGCAGGAGGCACATCCGCCGCAGGAAAGGCAACGCAGGATGGGGGCATATCCCCGGCGGTTCAGAAGAATGACCGTTTGTTCGTCCCGTTTGATGTTCTCTTCGATTTCATGGATCAGCGGAGCCGGAAGAAAGGTGTCTTTAGAGGAAGGTGGGGTCAGGTGAATGGGAGGCAGGGAACGTCCGTGGATGCGGCGGGGAAGTGTCAGGAGAGTGTAACGGCTGTTTCGTGTGAAATGGATAGATTCCGCCAGGGGGGTCGCGGATCCCAGAACGACCGGAATCTCCTTGACCTGTGCCAGTTTCAGGGCGAGATTCCGCACATTGAAAGAGAGTCCCTCCCAGGCCTGGTAAGCAGAATCATGTTCCTCGTCCACAATAATGAGCCCTAGTCGCTCAAGCGGGGCAAAAAACGCCGACCTGGGTCCGATCACCAGAGGCACATCGCCCCGTCGAACGGATAACCAGGTGGAGAGACGTTTTCCAGGGGGGATCTTGCTATGAATGGTGGCAATATTCTTGACCAGCGGGTAAAAAGAGCTTTCAAGCTGGGGGACAAGTCCGATCTCAGGTGTCAGGATCAGGACCTGCTGATCCTTGGCCAGAATATCCCTGACCATTTCCTGGTAGACCCGCGTTTTTCCGGATCCGGTGACACCTTTGAGGACGGTAACGTGAAACCCTTGGGAAAGATCGGATTTCCAGGTATCGAAAACTATTTTCTGGTCTTCGGTCAGAGGAAAAAGGTCGGCTTCCGGATTGTCCGTATCCCGGCAGGAGGGGTTGTGCAGGTTGTATTTGTCAGGGAATGCAACAGGTCGGGTCAGTTGGACCGGAAGTGTATTCCGGACGAGAAGACCCAGCGGTAATCGGTAGAACCAGGCAGAAAACTGATAGACGGGCATAAGGGAACGGGGGAGGAGAGGGTCCCTCTCCAGTAATTCAAGGGGAGATTTGAGAACAAAATTTCTCCGGGGTTGCGTCTGGGGGGAATCCCAGACGAATCCGGCTACCTCCCTTTTTCCCAGGGGAATGCGAACGCGCATTCCCGGAAGAGGATCCGGCCAGCCGTCCGGCCATGCATAGGACAAGAGTGGATCCGGTAACCCCGTTAAGGGAAGAATGGTTACGGATCTCATGGTTGGGGTGGATCAGAGTCAATCAGTCGTTTCAGTTCTTCGATAAACTGGTGGGGATCCTGAAAATTGCGGTAGACCGAAGCAAATCGGACATAGGCGACCCTGTCGAGTTTCTCGAGGGATTCCATCACTTTTTCTCCGATTTCCCGACCATCGATTTCCGCGTCACCTTTGTCGAGAAAAGAGCGTTCAATATTGAACGCCACCTCTTCCAGCTGGCTTCTGGATACAGGCCTCTTCTGACAGGCCAGGGTCAGACCACGGAGAAGCTTCTGCCGGTCAAACGGTTCTCTCCTGCCATCCTTTTTCTTGACCGCAGGGATGGTTTCCTGAACCCATTCGTAAGTGGTGAATCGCCTCCTGCAACCTTCGCAATACCGCCTCCTCCGGATACCAAACCCGTCTCCCGTCAGGCGGGAATCGCTGACCTTGGAGTCCGGCGCGTTGCAATAAGGACATTTCAATGGACATTCCCGTCAGACAAGGGAGTCAGGATAAATCCGTATAGATCGGGTGCCTTTTCAGGAGACGAACGACAGCTTCCCGGGCTTCTTTCATGGGAGCATCCTTCCCCTGACTTCCCAATACGCGATGAATGATTTCGCCGACCTCGCGGATTTCGTCCGAAGAGAACCCCCGGGTGGTGATGGCAGGCGTTCCGAGACGTATACCGCTGGTGATGGTCGGTGGCTTGTCGTCGAACGGGACGGCATTTTTATTGCAATATATTCCGGCCGAGGACAGTAGTGTTTCTCCTTCCTTGCCCGTCAGACCTTTTGATCGGAGGTCGATGAGCATCAGATGGTTGTCGGTTCCCCCTGTCAGGATGTCATAACCGTGGGCGGCCAGTGTTTCTGAAAGGACACGGGCGTTTTCAAGAACACGGGATATGTAGTTCTTGAATTCCGGAGCAGCGGCTTCTCTCAGCATCACGGCTTTTCCTGCGACAACATGCATCAGTGGGCCTCCCTGCATCATGGGGAAGACGCCCTTGTCCAGCGATTTTGACCATTGATCCTTGCAAAAAGCCATTCCTCCCCGGGGACCTCTCAGGGTCTTATGCGTCGATGTGGTCACGAAATCGGCGTAGGGAAAAGGGGACGGATGCATTCCGGCTGCGACGAGTCCCGCAAAATGCGCCATGTCAACAAGAAGATGCGCTCCTGTTTCGTTTGCCACTTTCCGGAAAAAGGCGAAGTCGATCGTCCGGGGATATGCGCTGGCACCCGCGATGATGATATTCGGCTTGTGCTGACGGGCCAGGCTTTCTACCTGTTCGTAATCGATCAGCCCCGTATCTTTCCTGACGCCGTAGAAGAAAGCTTTGTAATAATGGCCGGAAAAGGAAACGGGACTTCCGTGGGTCAGGTGGCCTCCATGCGCGAGATTCATCCCCAGTATCGTATCACCCGGTTTGAGTGCGGCCAGATAGACGGCCATGTTGGCCTGTGATCCGGAGTGGGGCTGGACATTTGCGTGTTCTGCGCCGAAGAGAGTCTTGGCCCGTTCGATCGCGAGGGTTTCCACCTGGTCCACGGCTTCGCAACCGGCATAGTAGCGTCGGCCCGGGTATCCTTCGGCGTATTTGTTTGTCATGACGGATCCCACGGCTTCCAGAACGGATCGACTGACATAGTTTTCGGAAGCGATCAGGATCAGCTTGTCCTGTTCGCGCCGGATTTCGTCTGTGATCGCACCATGGACTTCGGGGTCCGCTTGCATGAGCCAGGACATTGACTTTGATCCTTTCGGAAAGACTGTTAGGATTGTCCGGAAATACCGGGAGAGGCTTCGATGGCCGAAATCTTGTCGATCCGTCTTTGGTGACGTCCGCCTTCAAACGCCGAGGACAGGTATGTTCTTGTCCAGTCAAAGGCCTGATCGGGTGTGATTTCGCGTCCGCCAAAACAAATGACATTTGCGTTGTTGTGACGTCTTGCGAGACCCGCCGTTTCTTCATTGTAAACCAAGGCGGCCCGAATTCCCCGGACCTTGTTGGCGGCAATCGATACACCGATTCCTGTTCCGCAGATGGCTATGCCGACGCTTCCGCCTCCCGAAAGAACGGCAAGGGAAACTTTCTCGGCAAAATCCGGATAGTCGACGGATTCTTCACTGAAGGTCCCGACGTCCTGAACTGTTTCGCCCGCCTGGGAAAGCCTCTTGATGAGGGCTTCCTTGAGAGGGAAGCCGGCATGGTCAGAACCAATAATGATGCGGGCGGGAGATGAAGCGGTCATGACTCTTCTGTCCTGTGGGTGAAGGTTCCGGGAAAAGTGGGCAAACGCCCGATTGTCAGCAGAAAAATTATCGCAACAGTTTGTTTCTGTGTCAATCGATGAACCGTTTAACTATTGGAAAAAAATGAATAAAATAATTAAAGCCGTCGTCCGCCCGGTTTTTTTTGTTTTGCTGTTCATGCCCTTGTCATGCTCATCTTCAGTCTGGAATAATCCCCATGGGCTTCTGGGAGGTCTTTTTGGAGGTTCTCCTTCCAGTACAGGCAACTCGAACAGTGTGCCCGAAACATCGGGGACAGGGTTTTCATCTCCATCGCGCTCGACGCCCCCGGATCGGGAAGGTGACGGTTTTTCAAGTATTTCTCCTCCCCGGTTTATCCACATCGTCCCTTTTGAGGAAGGGGACGGCTTCTACCTTCAATGGACAAGGGTTACGGGAGCCACGGACTACCTTCTTTACCGTCAGGGAAGCCTGGTGGCGGATGTTCCCGGAAACGTCTACAAGATTCATGGTCTTCTTCCATGCCGCACGTATCGTTTTTCCATCTGGAGCTCCAACGGGGCTGTCCTCTCGAAAACGCCGCTGGAGGTTCACGCCAGGACGCTGGGGTGTCTTCGGACTCGCTGAAGACCTTTGTTCAAGAATCCACCCGCATTGATTGACAACTTTCCGAAAATCGACCATACCATAAAGCCTTGGATATGCGTTGATGCAAGGAAGGCGAATTGTTCGCAGGGAGAGCGGCGGAGTGGAAAAAACATCTCAGTATCCCGGAACACTGATTGCGATCGAAGGGACGGACGGGTCCGGGAAGACCACACAGTCTGAACTTCTCAAGCTTTTTTTTGAATCCCGGGGGCAAGGAGTCGTTCTTTCGCCCTGCAACACCGCAGAACTGATCCGGGGTGCCATTTCGAAACTGAAGGAGAGAAATACCCTCGATCCGGTCACGTTCTGCTTTTTGTATGCCGCGGATTTTGTGGACCGTTTTGAGCATGTGATTATTCCGGCACTGGCATCCGGAAAGGTTGTCATCGCCGAACAATATGTCTACACCGTTTTTGCACGGGCCATGATTCGCGGAATCGACCGGGAATGGATCCGGAAGATGTTTGATTTTGCCCTGACGCCTGCGAGAACTTTTTACCTTGATGTCCGTTTTGAGGATTTGCTGAACAGGATCCAGTGGAAGTCCCGTGACGAACGGTATTTCGATTACTATGAAGCCGGCATGGACCTGAATCTCGCAAACAGGAAAAAGGATTCTTTTGTCATCTACCAGAAACGGCTGATCGAGATTTACCGGGAAATGGCGGCTGAAAATCATTTTGAGGTTGTGGACGCCATGAAGCCGATTCAGGTCCAGCAACAAGAGCTCCGCCAAGCGATTGCCCAGATTCTCCGGAACAGGAACCGCAGAAAGGGGAAAGTCGTATGACAGGTCATTCTTTCCCCGGAAGGCTGATCGTGGTGGAGGGCATCGATGGTTCCGGAAAATCGACCCAGATCGAACTGCTGGAAAATTATCTCCGGATCAAGGGGTTCGGAGTGTTACGAAATGCCTGGAATTCAAGTCAGGAAATCTCACCGATCATCAAGAAAGCCAAAAAAAAACAGCTTCTGACCCCTTATGGATTCAGCCTGCTGCACGCGGCGGATTTCAGTTATCGCTATACACACGAGATCATTCCCGCTTTGAGTTCCGGCAAGATCGTTCTGTCCGACCGTTATGTTTATACCGCGATCGCTCGGGACGCGGCCCGCGGGATCCCCCGGGAATGGCTCGTCAACAATTTCCGCTTTGCCATCCGCCCTGATCTGACATTCTTTTTCCGGGTTGACCCGGCCACGGCATATGACAGGATTACCCAGGTCAGGGACATCAAGTATTACGAAGCGGGTCTGGACATGGAGCTTTCCATGAATCCGAGAGAGTCCTACATTCTTTTCCAGTCGAGGGTACTGGAGGGATACGAATCGCTGGCGCGGGAACATGGCTTTTCCGTACTGGACGGATCCCGGCCTGTCGAGGAAACCCAGAAAATCATCCGGCGGGTCGTCAATCCCCTGATTCAGTCGCTTCTTTAGCCGGACGGGGTTTCGCCCGGTTTTTTTCCGTATCGCATCCACTGGACAACAATGTTCCTTCCTTTACCCATGTCTTTTTCCGTTGTCTGCAAAAGCGTGGACGCATGTTCGTGGGAGTCGGAGCCCTCCCCCGGATCCGTGATCATCAGAAATGGCTCCGCGTAAGATACGTGCGGCATTCTTCCACCGGCGAAAAGGAGAGCTTCCCTGGCCAGAGAGGTCAGACGGGAATACAGGATGACCCGGTTTGACTGATCCGGTGAAAGCATGTCTGCGAACGGTTTCATGTTTTTCCGGAAATCCTGTTCCGGGGGGTTTCTGCTCCGGATGAGGGACAGGGCCACCATGACCCGTTGGGGATGGGTAAACCCCTGGAGGTCTTCTTCCAGAAAAAGGGGGCCAATGCTGGAAGAGTCTGTGACCGGATGATAATAAAGTGAGGTGGCGGAAAGTGTGTTGACGGCTGTCAACAAGGTTCGCTCAAGGGGACTGGAGAAGATATCGGGAAAGATGGCTCTTCCGATAATCATGGCCAGTCTTCTCTGATTGCGGGAATCCCGATATCGGCCATATTTTCTGGACATCCTCCGAAGGGTCAGGTTTGCCGGACTTTCAGGAGGAGTGCTCCGGCTGCCCCTGTAATATTCCATGAACAGGCCATACCGGAGGCCTTGCTGCGAAACAGTGAGGGAGTCGTTCCGGAACAGGTCCATGATCCGGGAGATCAGCAGAATGCCGGCCGGAAGGATATCGGCCCTGTCACGGGGTATTCCCAGGACTTCGTTTCTTTGGGTCAGGGACATTTCGCGGACAGCCGACATGACCTTCTCTATCTCCTTTTTACTCATCTCGTATTCATGAACGATCGGATATAGAGGGTACTTGGTCATCCGTTGAGAGATCCTGGCCAGTTGCCTCACAGTTCCACCAACGCCGACCAGCCGGGGAACGGAAGACAGAAGGGACGAAGGGGCCTCAGAGAGGGTCCGGTCGATATGTTTTTCCAGCTTTTTCCACTCCCGGGTGTTGGGAGAGCCATTTTTCCTGAAGAATAGTTCGGTGAGGCGAACCGCCCCCAATGGAAGGGTGCAGGCGGTTTCCATCTGTCCTTTCTGGACGCTGATACATTCGGTGCTTCCGCCGCCGACATCAAAGACAACACCATCATTCAAGTCAAGACTGTTTTTGACGCCAAAATAACTGTAAAATGCCTCTTCTTCACCAGACAGCACTTCGATTTTGTATGGGAGGACGCTTTCAAGTTCTTCCAGAACCTCCGGCTGGTTTCTGGCGTCTCGTACGGCGCTTGTCGCCACACACCGGATGTGATCCACCCGGTGAAAGGCGATCAGGGACGAAAATCGGGAGAGAGCAGCTTTTGCGCGGTCCAGCGATTCCCGGGTGATCGAGGTTTCGTTGTACATTCCCGATGAAATTCGGGCTGTTTCTTTCTGTTTTTCAACAAGCCAGTAATCGGACCCCCTGCGGGCAAGAATTTCAAGCCGCATGGAGTTCGAACCGATATCGATGATTGCGACTTTTTCTAGACCCATATCGTCTCCTTGAGGGATTTCATGGACAGGTACGACTTTGAGTATAGAGGATTTGAATATTCAAAAGAATGAACAACCTTGAATTCAAGGTCATGGGAAAGCGGGATTTTTTATGTTCCTGAAATTTTTCGGAAGCCTCTGTCGAAAGGAGCTTCTCGCAGTTTTTCCGTTTCTGATATTTATAATCATGGCTGCGCCGGTGCTGGCGGATTCGCAACAGCCTCCCGCCTCACCGGATGTGCCGGCGGCAGGGCCAGGAACGAGTGCAGCCCCGTCCACCCCTCTCACTTCACCGGCGGGAACACAATCCTCCCCATCGACCCAGCAACCCAAGAAATTGGAAAAACAGAAGCCCGGACAAAAAGCTTCTCCGGTAAAACCATTAAAACCAGCCAAGCCACTACAGAAGGTAGCGGGCAAAACGGGCCAGAAGAAGAAAAAGGTTCCACCGATTCCATTATCAAGAAACGGTCCCGATGCTCTGAACGCATACCGTCACGGCTGGAATCCCATTACGGGAGGTCCCGAATTCTTGCCCCAGGCGGATTCTCTTCCGGAAGGAGAGCTGAACGGAAGGATGTTTTTTTATTCCCGTTTTACCGAAGCGCAGTACACGGATTCCGGCGGGATCCAGGGTCTTCCGAACGGGTATTATGAAACCCAGCTCCTCCTTCTGGGGGCGATTTACTATGGGTTGACCACCAACGATGAACTGATCCTGCTTCCCTCCATGATATCGACGTTTTCGTCGTCGGACGGACAAAGTCTTTACGGAACCGGTTTCAATGACTTTACGTTCGGCATCAAGCACCGTTGGGTTATTCAGGATCCGAACGGACTTCGTCCTTCCATCGCAACGCCATTCCTGATTACCCTTCCCACCACGACGTGGTTCAATACGCCGGTGCCCAAGGGGGGCTTGCCTCCTTTGTCCGTCGTGCCATCGACCCATTTTGGTTCGTACGCCCTGACGACGGGTCTGTTTGTCCGGAAAAACGTAAAACCTTTCCGGCTGTTTTCGGATTTCTTCTACACCTTCAACTTTCCGACGAACGGTGTCCTTCCGGGCGCAACAGCGGCCCAGCGGATCCAGTATGGAGACCTGGCGCAATATCGCTTCGGGGTGGAAGATGTCTTTAATGACAAGACCGGATTCGGAGGAATCCTGGAGTTTGTCGGACTGTCCGGCCTGCCGTTCAGTATCGACGGAATCGCACCATCGATTACTCCGACAAGCTTCAACCTGATGGGTCTCCAGCCTACGATCGAATACAACCTTACCTCGCGCCTGATGTTTTCCGCTGGAGTCCTGTTGCCGGTTTTTGGCACAAACGAATATATGGCGGTCATTCCGAACTTTTCCATGTGGTATTATTGGGGTTCCGTGAACGGTCAGCTTATGGCCCGCTGACGGAAAAGGAGGGCTTTTGTTCCGGGAGAATGCCTGACCATCAGCGGGAGGCTTTGCTTACCGACGACCGGATTGCATATAATCGGAGAATTATGGAAACCTTTCCCTTGCCCAGTGCCAACGAAAAAGAGACTGTTGTGCAGAAAATGTTCACCTCTGCTGCCAGGGCTTACGATATCAACAATACCGTCCTGAGCTTCGGGCTTCACCATCTCTGGAAGAGGTTGACAATCTCCCTGCTGGAAATCCGGGAAGGTCAAACGGTGGTTGATCTCTGTGGAGGAACGGCGGATCTCTCCCTTTTGGCCGCGGGGAAATCGGGCCGGACCGGACATGTGCTGACCATGGATCTGAACTTTGCCATGCTCCGGATCGGCAAGGAAAAGGTGGAAGGGAGGAAGACTTCCAGGATAGCAGACTCTCCGGTTGTCGTGATCCAGTCCAACGCCGAATTCTTGTCCCTGAAAGATGGTTCGGTCGATCGCCTGGTCGTCGGATTCGGTTTGAGGAACGTGACGCATCTGGATATTGCCCTGAAGGAAATCTACCGGGTGCTGAAGCCGGGAGGCCGGTTTGCCTGTCTTGAATTTTCAACACCCGTCAACGGCCTCTGGCGACAGATGTATCGCTTTTATTCCTTTGCTCTTTTGCCTTCCATCGGGAAAGTCATATCCGGTGACCAGACGGGAATATATGAATATCTTCCGGCATCAATTGCACGTTTTCCGGACCAGGAAGCTTTCCGTTCCATGATCTTGAGGGCGGGGTTCAGGGATGTTGTCTACCGGAACCTGTCCGGGGGTATTGTTGCCATCCATATGGGAGTCCGCTGAGATGTCCACCATTCCCCAAACGCCTTCGGTCCAGGTGGCTCCTTTACCCATGGCCCCGTCTTCACCGGCTGCGCTCTTGAAAAGAGTCCTTTTTGTCTGGCTTCCCGTGAGCCCCATTTTTCCCGTCGGAATCGGATATCTTGTCAACTGGCTTCATCGGCACCACCCGGAGATTTCCATTTCTGTCCTGGACCTCACGCAAGTTCCGGAAGATGGCGCCGGAGATGCTCTGGCGAAAAAAATACAGGAATTCCACCCGGATCTTCTCGCATTTTCCTGGAGAGACGTACAGATTTTCGCTCCACATGAAGGGGATAACTCGCTCAGACGGGCTTTTGAATTTTACTATTCGCCCAATCCTCTTGTAAGGGTGCGAGCTGCTTTTGACGGGATCAGGATGGTCTGGAAGTATAAAAACGAATTCAACAAGAAACTCCGGTTGATTCGGGAGGGGATCCGTCTGGCTCCGGACGCCAGAGTGATGGTGGGCGGCGGAGCTTTTTCCGTATTTGCTGACCAGATCATCAAACTCTTGCCGGAAGGGGTGATCGGTGTCGTCGGTGAGGGAGAGGATGCGATCGTCAAGGTAGTGGAGGGGCGGCCGTTCGATGACGACAGGGTCATTTATCGCAAAAACGGAAAAACAGTCAGGGGTAAAAAGGAAGGGGGAGTTGCTATCAGGAGTGCTCCATACGACCTGCCCTATCTGGAGAGCGTATTTGAAGGGCATTCCTTCTACCACAGGACAATGGTCGGTATTCAGACGAAACGCGGATGCCCTTACGGATGCTCTTTCTGTCTCTATACCTATATTGAAGGCAAGCGGGTTTATTACCGGGATCCGGAAGATATTGTCCACGAAATGCGGCAATATTATGACCGGTGGGGGATTCGGAACTTCTGGTTTGCCGATGCCCAATTTATTCCGGGGGTCAAGGCGATTCCGGAAGCCATGGATCTGCTGAAAGCCTTGCGCGATAGCGGGATGAAGTTGACCTGGAGCGGATATATCCGGACAAGCCTTATATCTCCTGAGATGGCCCAACTGATGGTCGAGTCCGGCATGGGTGACCTTGAAGTTTCTGTCACTTCAGGTTCCCAAGAAATTCTGGATTCACTCCGTATGGGTTTTCGTCTGGATCAACTCGTTGAAGGATGCCGGAATCTCAAGAACGCAGGGTATAAGGGGAATATCATACTGAATTATTCTCTCAACGCGCCGGGGGAGACGGAAGAAAGTCTCAGGGAATCCATTCGTTCATACGAGACGATCTGTTCCGTGTTTGGAGAAGAGCGCGTCTATCCTATGGTATTTTTTCTTGCAGTTCAGCCACATACGGGATTTGAAAAAAGACTGATGCGGGAAGGGTACCTTTCTGAGGACTACAATCCGATTACTTTGAATCCGGTGACCATCCGAAAGCTTTTGTACAATCCGGGTCGCCTGGGAAAGATGATCGCCAGGGCTTGCCTGCTTGCATGGGACGAGGAACCGATGAAGATCGGGCGTGCTGTCATGAGAGAGCTGACAGCCGTACTGGGCCGTCCCACTCCACCTTCTCCTCCCCGTTCATCTTCCGTCGAACTGCCGAGTCCGTCATAGGTGGCAGAGGCTGTTGTTATTTATCGCGAAGGGGAATATGGGTGGGATGCCCTGAAAGATCTTCCTCCAGGGGTCAGATTTCTTTTTGGCATTGACGGTTCCCTTACCCGTGCACTGGAATTTTTAGGATGCGGGCCGGTTTCTGTCGAAATACTTCCTCCGCCGTCGACTGAAGAACGGCTTGTTTTTCTTTGCTTGCCGGACGTGGGGCCGGTTGTCCAGGCATTGACACGGCTCTCTCCGCCTTTTTCGTCGGAAGACAGGGAAATCCTTTCGGATTCACGCCCTATCGGTCCTGCACTGTCGAGAAAAAGAGGTCCACTGGTTCGGGAAGGGCTGACGATCCTTTCCTCCAGAGGGACAGGTTATCCGGGATTGGACTTGCGATGGGAAAAGATGGTTTTGTGGAGCCGGATCTACGATCTGGTCGCTACGCCCTCCCCCCGTCTGACCATTCGCGAATGGATCCTTCCTCCACTGGTTTCCATCCTTGAGGGTGTGAAAATACCATGAGAACCCTTCGGGCCATTCTCGACCTTATCCGTTTCCGCCGTCCGGTCGGAACGTTTCTTCTTTTTGTGCCGGCCTTGTGGGGATTGCTGGCAGCATGGAACGGGAGACCGCCAGCTTCAATGGTGCTCCTGTTTGCCGCAGGAGCGTTTCTGATGCGCTCAGCCGGCTGCGTGATCAATGATATTCTCGACAGGGAATTTGACCGACAGGTTTCCCGTACACGCAACAGGCCCTTGCCTTCAGGTCGTATCAGCCTTCGGGCAGCCTGGATAGTTTTCCTGGTTCTTTCCTTGATGGCAGCTTCCCTTCTCGTATTCCTGACCCCCCTCACGAGATGGGTCGCCATTGCCGGATTTGCTTCAACAACGGCCTATCCCCTGATGAAGCGATTCATGCCTCTACCCCAGCTGTTTATGGGGATCCCCTTTGGCATGACCGCCCCTCTCATGGCATGGTCTGAAGGAAGGGGAACCCTGTCCTGGCCGGGGTTCATGATCGCGTTCGGAGGGCTTTTCTGGGCCACGGCCTATGACCTCGTCTATGCGATCGCCGACAAGGAAGATGATGTGCTGGCAGGTGTGCGATCCGGAGCAGTCACTTTTGGGGACAGGCTCTGGATCGCCTTTCTTCTTTTCGGTACCTCTTCATCCTGTTTTCTATGGGCAGCTGGGGCAGATCTGGGGCTCAAGGAATATTTCCCCTGGGCGGTCGGGCTCTTTCTGTTGTTTATGGTCCGCCAGTCATTGGAAATTAAAAAAGGACTTTCTCCCCAGAGAGCTTTATCCTGTTTCAAGGGACATGTCTGGATCGGACTGGTTGTGGCATGCGGATTATGGTTTGAGCGACATCTGCTTGTCTGAAAGGTTCAGGATTTTCAAAGCCCAAACTCTGTGATAGGATTTGACTGCTTTTCACGGGAGGTTTTCATTATGGTTTCCGATGGACAGGAAATCCTCTTGTGAACCGGGCCTTGAACCGTTATAGTGACGGTGAAGGTCTGACCGGCAGAACAGGCTGATCAGTTTCAGGGGTATCCGGGTGCTTGTTGTCTTTATAGATTCCTAATCTTAGGGCCCGGAGCTGTGAAAGTGCAGGTTTGTAACATCGTGCAAACGGGAACAGACAGGAGGCAGAAATGATCTTGACAGTAGGTCAGTGGGGAGTATTCCAGTGGGTGCTTCTTCTTGGAGTCGGAACATTGATTGTGTCCGGGTGGTTCATGGTGATCAGCGCCATCTATCACAACAAGTAAGAAGAGGTTTTTTGCAGGAGAAGGGTTCAAGAGGGTATGTCGTTTCCCGGGGAAATCCGGAAGATGTGGGCCGACTCCAAGGCGGTTTTTTTTATTCTGTCAGGGGCGGTTTTTCTCTTTGTCCTTCTCCTGTTTTCCATGTTGTGGGGTGTTTTCGGACATGATACATTCAAGGCCCATACGGTTCTTCCGGCTGTCCAGCAGGACAGGGGAAAGAATCCGTAGGTTGTCCCTGTTTTCTGGCGCTTTGTTATGACTGACAGAGCGTTCCTGCCTGCGGACTGAAAACTTCCGGATTTCCTTTATCTGTTCATGAATCTTAAGGTTGTTACAAGAGAAGCCAGTGTTGTTTCTGGAAGGGTATTCATGGAAAAGGAAGATTTGACACCTCTTGAGAAGAAGACGCTGGGCAGTCTGAGCCTCATCTTCTCCATCAGGATGTTTGGACTTTTTATCGTACTGCCGGTGATCAGCCTGTATGCCCGCAAAATGCCGGGCGCCGATCCTTTCTGGCTTGGGCTGGCTTTGGGCGGTTATGGACTCACCCAGGCATTGTTCCAGGTTCCGTTTGGCATGCTTTCGGACAAATTCGGACGCAAACCTGTCATCGCAATGGGTTTGGTCATTTTTGCCCTGGGGTCGGTTGTGGCTGCCGAAGCCCAGTCCGTTGAGGGACTTTTTCTTGGACGGCTCCTCCAGGGGGCCGGAGCTGTGGCGTCCGTCATTATCGCATTAATGGCGGATCTGACCCGCGAAGAGGTCAGGACCCGTGCCATGGCGGGTATCGGCATGTCAATCGGACTCGCGTTTGCCCTGGGAATGATTATCGGTCCGATCGTCGGATCGCGCTGGGATGTGTCTGTTCTCTTCTGGGCTACCGCTTTTCTGGCGGTCCTGTCGATCCTGATTCTTTTCTTTGTTGTCCCCAATCCCCACGGGGCTGTTCAGAAAAACGAGATGGAACTTTCGCTGGATCAATTGGGCTACGTCCTGAAGGAACCATCGCTCCTCCGGATGGATCTTTCCGTCTTCGTCACCCATGCCTCCCTGACGGCAGTATTTGTGAGTTTCCCGATTCTCCTGTCGTCCTATATTCCCCAAAAATCCATGTGGCATGTGTATCTTCCCGTTATCCTCTCGGGCCTTGTCCTGATGGTGCCGGGGATGATCTACGCGGAAAAGAAAAAGAAACTGAAACAGATGTTCCTGTTTTCGATCCTTTTGATCGTTTTCAGCTTTCTCGTCTTTCTGCTGGGGTATAAGACCGAGATAGGGCTGGTGGCAGGACTGACCATTTTCTTTATCGGTTTCAATCTTCTTGAGCCCCTGATGCCATCTATCATGACCCGTTTTGTCCGTACAAAGACCCGTGGGACCTCCTCCGGAGTATTCAATATGAGCCAGTTTTTAGGAGCATTTGTCGGGGGAAGTGCGGGGGGATACCTTGTTTCGATTTCAGACAAGGTTCTTTTTGGTGGTCTTCTGATTTTGTCGGTTGTATGGTTTCTTGTCAGCATGGCGCTGACAGATCCCAATCACCTTCAGATCTTCGAAAGGGAACTGGGAACGGATGTCAGCGATCCTTCTCCGATCTGCCGTCAGGTCGGCGCGATGACAGGTGTCATCGACTGCCGTTATCTCGAAAAGACGAAAACCCTATGGGTCAAGTATCTCAAAACGGACCTTTCTTCCGAAGATCTCGACCGGAAACTGGAAAGTCTGATCGCCAACAGTCCGGCACATTAGGTTCCTGATGCCCTCCTCCCAGCGACTTCTTGTTGCCATGCTTGTTCTTCTGGGCCTCATGGCAGCCGGAACGCTTGGCTATATGGAGATTGAACGGTGGAATCTGGTGGATTCCCTGTTCATGACGGTCATTACCCTTTCAACGGTCGGTTACCAGACTGTTCATCCGCTCGACCGTTCCGGGAAGCTCTTTACGATTCTCCTGATCATGGGAGGAGTCGGGACGGTTGGTTATGCGATTGCCACCCTGAGTGAACTGTTTCTCGAGGGTCATGTTTACAAGCTTCTGGGAATCCGGAAAATGGATCGGAAAATAGGTTCTCTCAAGGATCATGTTATCGTCTGCGGATTCGGGAAGATCGGCTCCCTTGTGGTTCCGGGCCTTGTTGAAAAGTCCATCCCTTTTGTTCTGATCGAAGAGAATCCCCAGGTTGCCAGGGAAGCGGTTGAAAAGGGTTACCTGACGGTGGAAGGGAATGCTGCTGACGAAGAGGTGCTGAAAAAGGCGGGTATTGAAAGGGCACGTTCCCTTTTGGTGACTCCTTCCTCGCGGGCTGCCGATTCCGTCTATATTACGATGAGCTCTCGCCTTGACAACCCAGGACTTTCCATTATAGCCCTCGCGAGCGATCCCAAGACCGAATCCAAGCTGATCAAGGCGGGCGCCACCCGGGTGGTTTCTCCTTTCGTCCTCGGAAGCCACCGGATGCTTCTTGCTTTGACACAGCCAACGATTCTGGATGTTCTCGACAGAGTCGTCTCCCCCGATGGCGGCGGGTTTGTCTTCGACGAAATTGCGATTCCGGAAGGTTCACGATTTGATGGTCTGACGGTATCGGATTTTTCCCGGGATCTCGGGGTCAAGTTTCATATTATCGCGATCCAGTCCAGGGGGGCGGCACGATTGATTCTTCCTGTGGCTGAGACAGTGATCAAGTCCCAGGATCAGATGGTTGTGATCGGAACGCAGGACGATATCGACCGGGCGAAGGACCAGATGGGAATGTCGTCAAGCCGTTATGGAGGAGAGGGATCCTTTGAAACCACCTGAATTTCAAAAGACGCCTTTTTCCTCATCCAGAAAAGAAAATTGGGAAGAAAGGGGTTCGCGGGTGCTTTTGGGCAATTACACCCGTGAACCCCTGGTTTTCGAAAAGGGTCGGGGCAGTTATCTTTTTGACTCAGCGGGGGTATCTTACCTGGATTTTTTGGGGGGGATTGCGATCCATGTTCTGGGTCATTGTCACCCTGGAATCACCCATGCCATCCAGAAACAGGCCCAGCGGATGGTTCACCTCTCAAATCTTTATTACAATCCGGCCGTTGTCGATTTTGCCGAAATTCTCGTAGAAAAAACATTTGCCGACCGCGTATTTTTTTCCAACTCGGGCACGGAAGCGGTGGAGGCTGCCATCAAGCTGGCGCGCAGATATGGTGCCCAGACGGGTCGTTTTGAGATGATATCGATGGAAGGAAGTTTTCACGGACGGACGCTGGGAGCAATGACCCTGACGGGCCAGCCCAAGATTCGGGAAGGATTCGGGCCCTTGCCACCAGGATTCCTGTATGCGCCGTTCAACGATTTTGAAAAGGTGAGGGCCACGCGGACGAAGGATACTGTCGCAGTCATTGTTGAGCCCGTTCAGGGAGAAATCGGCGTCATTCCGGCCCAGAAGGAGTTTTTGCAGAAACTGCGTGAATGGACCCGGGAGGAAGACATCCTCCTGATTTTAGACGAGATTCAGACCGGAATGGGGCGCACAGGGACACTTTACGCCTATGAACAGTACGAAATTGTTCCCGATATCCTGGTTTCATCAAAAGCGCTGGGTGGTGGACTTCCACTGGGTGCGATTCTGACGACAGACAGGCTGTCGCAATTTTTGCCGCCGGGTTCCCATGGATCCACTTTCGGCGGGAACCCGGTCGCTTGCGCTGCCGGAGCCGCTCTCTTGCGTGCGCTCTTTGCGGAAGATTTTCTTCCGGAGAGGGTCAGGACAATGAGCGCATACCTTTGGGACGGCCTGATCGCGCTTAAAGGGAGATATCCTTCGGTGATCCGGGAGGTACGTGGAAAGGGGTTCATGATCGGAATCGTTGTGAACGCAAGCGCGAAAAAAATCAAGGACCGATTCAGGGAAGAGCGTGTTCTGGTCAACGCCACGGGACCTGCCGACGAGGTGATCCGTCTTCTTCCTCCCTTGTCTTTGAGTTATGACGAAACCGACGATTTCCTGTCGGTGGCCAACAGGATCTTTTCTGCGCTTTCCGGGGGTGGGACATGACGGGACGAGCTCATGTGCGTCACCTCCTGAAGGTCAGCGATCTTGATCCCCAGGAGATCCTCGACATCTTCGAACTGACCGAAAAAGTGCGTCGCGATCCGGAGGATTTTGGGGAGCGGCTGTCAAGAAAAACGGTGGGGCTTCTGTTTGAAAAAGCATCAACACGCACAAGACTCTCCTTTGAGGCGGGCGTTCATCAGATGGGAGGGGACACCGTTTTCATGGGAGGCGATTCCCAGTTGTCCCGTGGAGAAACGGTCGAGGATACAGCCCGGGTCATGTCCGGATATCTGGACCTGATCGTTATCCGGACTTTCGGTCATGACCGGATTGAACGATTCGCCCAGAAATCAGGGATCCCGGTCATCAATGGCCTTACGGACGGTCATCACCCTTGCCAGGCACTGTCGGATTTTTCGTTTGTCCTTAAAGAGACCGGGAAAGTCAGGGGAATGCGCATGGCCTATATCGGCGATGGAAACAATATGGCCCATTCGCTCATGGAAGCCGCAGCCTTGCTTGGCGTTCACCTGGTTGTATCGACGCCATCCGGATATGCCCCTGAGGCGGGAATCCTGCGGTGGTCTATGGAGATGGCCCGGAAAACGGGTGGATCCCTCGAATGGATGACTGACCCGAAGGAGGCAGCAAAAGGTGCCCGGGTGTTGTATACCGATGTGTGGACCAGCATGGGGCAGGAAGCCGAATCCACCATCCGGGAACAGGCTTTCTTCGGGTACCAGATCAATCGTGAGATTCTGTCGATTGCGGACCCGGATGCCATTGTCCTCCACTGTTTGCCTGCTTACCGTGGAAAGGAAATCACGGAAGAGATTCTTGAAGGCCCCCGCTCAAGGGTTTTTGAACAGGCAGAAAACCGTCTTCACCTCCAGAAAGCTCTTATGCTTTATTGCAAGGGGAAAGGATAATCATGTCCCAGGAAAAAGGATCTGCTCCCGCCAAAGTTGTGCTCGCTTATTCGGGAGGGCTGGATACTTCGGTCATCATGACTTGGCTCAAGGAAAAATACGGGTGCCAGGTGATCGCCTATTGCGCTGATCTGGGGCAGGGGGAAGATCTGGAGGAAATTTCCCGCAAGGCTTTCCGGACCGGAGCGTCCAAAGTCTATGTCCGGGATCTCCGGGAAGAGTTTGTGAAGGATTTTCTGTTTCCGATGATCCAGAGCGGGGCTGTTTATGAAGACGGATACCTTCTGGGAACATCGATCGCCCGTCCCCTTATTGCCAAGGCCCAGATGGAGATCGCCCGGGAAGAAGGCGCGGATGCTGTGGCGCATGGGGCAACCGGAAAAGGCAATGATCAGGTCCGCTTTGAAATGGCCTACGCCTATTTCGACCCGCGAATCCAGGTCATTGCGCCCTGGAGAGAGTGGGATATGTCTTCCAGGAGCGAACTGATCAACTATGCGCGCAAACATGGAATCCCTATACAGGCGACATTGGAAAAACCCTATTCGATCGACCGGAATCTGTTCCACACCAGTTATGAAGGGGGAATCCTGGAAGATCCGTGGATTGCTCCTCCCCGTGAAATCTTTACCCTGACAAAAGATCCTGTCGAATCCCCGGATCTTCCGGCGGAAGTGACCGTGTCTTTTGAAAGAGGATTCCCCATCGCGATCAACGGAGACCTGCTGGATCCTGTTCCCTTGATGGAACGGGCCAACCAGGTCGGAGGAGACTATGGCATCGGGCGGATCGATCTTGTGGAAAGCCGATTCGTGGGGATGAAGTCCCGGGGTGTTTACGAGACCCCTGGCGGAACGCTTCTGTATGCGGCTCACCGGGCTCTGGAGACGCTGACTCTGGACAGGGAGCTATTGAAACTGAAGTCCACCCTTGTTCCCCATTTCGCTTCGCTGATCTACAACGGGTTCTGGTACTCACCGGAAAGGGAGGCCTTGTCGGCCCTGCTTCGGAAAACCCAGGAACGTGTGACCGGCGACGTCCGCCTTCAGCTTTACAAGGGGGCGATTCGTGTTCTGGGAAGACGGTCACCTTATTCCCTGTACCGCAAGGATCTGGCCACGTTCGAAGCCGGCGGGCTTTATAACCAGGCAGATGCCACCGGTTTTATCCGGATTCAGGCATTGAGGCTCAAACTGTATTCGGACCAGGTGGGAGGCGGGGAGTACTGATGTCGGAAAAGGACGCTGGACCTTCCGGAAAACTCTGGGGCGGACGATTTTCCGAATCAACAGACCGGGAGGTCGAGCGCTTCACCCAATCCGTCTCGTTCGACAGGGCTTTGTGGGAGCAGGATATCAGGGGGTCCCGCGCACATGCTGCCATGCTGTCCCGGGTCAATCTTCTGTCAACCGAAGAGGAACGGAAGATCCAGGAAGGCCTGACCCGGATTGAACAGGAAATCCGGGATGGAGTGTTCCCCTTTCGGGACGAGTATGAAGATATTCACATGAATATCGAAATGCGTCTGTTCGAGCTCGTGGGAACTCCCGCCCGGAAGATCCACACGGCCAGAAGCAGAAATGACCAGGTAGCGCTGGATCTGCGACTTTATGTGATCGACCGGTGCCGGGAGATGGGTGCCCTGCTTGCGGAATTTGTCCGGGTCCTGATCGGTCAGGCGCGCCAGAACCGGGATTTGATACTTCCGGGTTATACCCACCTCCAGCAGGCCCAGCCGGTTTCAGCCGGGTATTATTTTATGGCCCATGCCGAACGGTTGTTGCGCGACAGGAAACGCTTTCTGGATTTGGACAAGAACCTGGACCGGTCCCCGCTCGGAGCGGGAGCCCTGGCGGGAACCACATTGCCGATCGACAGGATAGGCGTCGCAAGGGAGCTGGGTTTTGCCGGGGTGACGGGCAATGGTCTCGATACGGTGTCAGATCGCGATTTTGTTGTCGATTTTCTGCACGCTTCCGTTCTTTTGTCCATACATCTGTCGGGATGGGCGGAAGAATGGATCCTCTGGTCCACAAGGGAATTCGGTTTCGTACGGATCCCGGACCGTTACATGACAGGTTCCAGCATGATGCCCCAGAAAAGAAATCCGGATGTTCTGGAGCTGATCCGGGGGAAGACCGGAAGGGTCGTCGGCCATTATGTCGGAATGGCAACCATTCTGAAAGGTCTTCCACTTTCCTATAACCGTGATCTCCAGGAAGACAAGGAACACCTGTTCGACACCGCTGACACTCTCCGGCAATCGGTCACCATTTTTCTCCGGATCGCGGGAGAATCCGTTTTCGACAGGGAAAGTCTGGCCCGCGCATTGTCGGGAGACGAGCTTTTGGCCACGGATATGGCAGAAGATCTTGTCCTCGCGGGGGTCCCATTCCGGGAAGCCCACGCGATTGTCGGACGGATTGTGGCCCATTGCGAACGTCAAGCGCGTCCGCTTGCGAGCCTGACTGATGAGGAACTCCGTGATTTCTCTCCCGATTTCCCTTCCGGCTATGCCGCCGTCCTGACGGTCGAAAACTCCGTGCGAAGGAGAAGTCTTCCGGGAGGTCCCGCTCCCGAGAGGGTGGAAGAGCGGATCCGTGAAATCGAGAAAGAGCTGGATACAAAACCGTGAAATCTCTTTTCGGGAAGAGTGTGATATGGGGAATTCTTTTCTTCTGGGCGGGCGGTCTGGTTTCCTGCGGTGTTCAGGGAACACCGATTCCTCCTGAACAAGTGCACAAACAGAAGCAGTCTTCGAATTCTTCATCCCCATGAGGACTTGGGGAGAGTGGTTTGAACAGGTCGGAAGGACCGACCAGTACATAGATGTTTGGAGAGGTGGTCGATGGAAAGGAAGAGAAATTGAACGGTTTTGAATATAGAGGCGACGAGCTGTTCGTTGAAAACGTACCGGTCAAAAAAATCGTGGAGTCGATGGGCTCTCCTGTCTATATATATAGCGAGAAAGCGCTCAGGGACAGTTTGTCCGCCTACCAGGAAGCCTTTTCGGGGCACCGGACGATTATTGCCTATGCCATGAAAGCCAACGGGAACCTCAAAATTCTCTCCCTCCTCGGGAATATGGGAGCCGGCGCCGATGTGGTTTCCGGCGGGGAACTCTTCCGTGCCCGGACGGCCGGCATACCTGTAGAGAAGATCGTTTTTGCAGGGGTGGGAAAGACGGATGTGGAAATGAGGGAAGCCCTCGACGCAGGCATCCTGATGTTCAATATTGAATCTTCGATGGAGCTCGACAGGTTGTCCCGGGTGGCAGTGTCGATGGGGAAGACCGCACCGGTGGCCTTGCGGGTCAACCCGGATGTCGACCCGAAGACGCATCCCTATATCTCGACGGGTCTCAAGAAAAGCAAGTTTGGCATTCCGATGGATCAGGCGCTGGAGGAATACAAGAAGGCGGCCAGTCTTCCAGGAATCCGCATCGTCGGGATCCATCAGCACATTGGATCCCAGCTCACGGAAATCTCCCCGTTCCGGGACGCTTTTGATCGTATGGTCGCCTTTGCCAGGCTTCTGAAGGAAAATGGAATAGGCGTGTCCTGGATGGATCTCGGAGGGGGGCTCGGAATCCGTTATGATAACGAAAAACCTCCGACTCCGGAAGAAATCAGCCATGAAATCCTCTCCCGCATGAAAGGACTCGACGCTGGCGTGATCCTTGAACCGGGCCGTTCAATCGTCGGAAACGCGGGGATTCTGGTAACACGGGTCCAGTATCTCAAGGAAACCGCCGTCAAGATGTTCTATATCGCCGATGCGGGAATGAACGACCTGATCCGGCCTTCTCTTTATGGCGCATTTCATGATCTCTGGCCGGTCGAAAAAAGGACGGGAAAGGGCAGGAAGGGGGATCTGGTCGGCCCGGTCTGCGAAACCGGAGATTTTCTCGTTCAGGATCGCGAGCTTCCCCCGGTCGAACCGGGAGACCTTCTGGCAGTCATGTCGGCGGGTGCCTATGGATTTGCCATGGCATCGAACTACAACGCCAGGCCTCGTCCGGCAGAGATATTGGTTTCGGGTGACCGTTTTTCGGTAATCCGCGCGCGAGAGACTTACCAGGATCTGATTCGGGGAGAAGGTATTGTCTGAGGAAGTCGATCCTTCCGATCCGGATGACGACGATATTCCCCTCGCCCCTCACAGGAAAGAAGGGCGTGGATGTTTCCTGACGCTGGTTATCCTGTCGGCGATACCCGTGGTGTTTTTTCTGATCACCTTTACGGGAGGGGATACGCTGACTTACATTTACATGAGAAACTGGGTGACGGACCATGCATTGATGAACCGGATGCCGCTGGCCTGGTCCCAGGAACGAAAGAACGAGGCCAGAAAAATTCTTGACCGTTTTTACGACGCCGGCCGGTCGAAAAAGGTGCCCCCCCCTGAAGTGATCGCTGTCAGTTCAGAGTTTCGGGAAATGATGTCGTACCCGGGCGATGTCCACAAGGACAGTCTGGTCGCCTTGCTGAGACATGCCTGGGCCGATCTGGTAAGGTATCATGTTGTTTCTTCCGTCACGCCTCCTTCGGTCCTTGAACTGGAGGGGGGGAAGAACAGTCCGGAATCTGTCCGATAACACCCATCGGGCCCAGACTTGGGGCCATGGAGAATAAACGTGTTCAAAGGATCAATGGTGGCGCTGGTCACCCCTTTTTCGGGTGGCCGGCTGAATGAGAAAAAGCTCCGCGAACTTGTCGACTTTCATGTCCGTGAAGGCACGAGGGCCCTGGTTCCCGTCGGGACAACCGGGGAGTCTGCGACGCTGGACCATCGGGAGCACGAGAGGGTTCTCGAGGTGGTTATCGAACAGGCGGCAAAACGCATACAGATCCTGGCCGGAACGGGATCAAACAGCACCGAAGAAGCGATTCGGCTGACGAAGACTGCCAGCGCGATGGGAGCTGATGGAGCGCTGGTCATCACACCTTATTACAACCGTCCGACGCAGGAAGGTCTCGTTCGCCATTATGAGGCGCTGGCCCGAAGCGTCTCCTTTCCGATGGTCATTTACAACGTTCCGGTCCGGACCGGGGTCAATATCCTTCCGGAAACCGTCGAGCGTCTGGCGTCAATGGAAGAGTTTGTCGGCGTCAAGGAGGCGTCAGGCTCCCTGTCCCAGATCATCGAACTCTTTGACCGGGTGGGGGACAGGCTCGCGATTTATTCCGGAGACGATCTGCTGACACTCCCTGTCATGTCCATCGGCGGCAAAGGAGTTATTTCCGTTTCGGCCAATATCATTCCGAAAATGATGGCTGACCTTGTGGATGAAGCGCTTGCCGGTAACTGGGAGAATGCGTTCCTGAAGCACCAGCTGCTTGTTCCTCTCCATCGGGCCCTGGGCCTCGAAACCAACCCGATCCCCATCAAGACGGCCATGGGTTTGGCAGGCATGATCGATCCGGAAATGCGCCTTCCTCTGGTTCCCATGTCGGAAGGTCCCCGGAAAAAACTGGAGGAAGTCCTGAAGAACATGGGGCTTCTCGGAAAAGGGCTTTCGTGACCTCTCCGGTTCGTATAGCGGTGATTGGTGCCGCCGGTCGAATGGGAAAGGCGATCCAGGAAGTCTTATTCCGCCGGGAGGGGACGATGTTGTGTGCCGCCGTTGTCGAACCGGGGGATCCGTCTTCCGGCAAGCCCGTGGCATTCGGAGAGAGCAGGTATATCAATTCTCTGGAGGATGCGGCGGATCGATGCGACGCGGGGATTGATTTCTCCACCGTTCCGTCGAGTCTCTCCACCGTGAGGGCTTTTGTCCATTCCGGACGTCCTCTGGTCATCGGAACGACAGGATTTTCTCCTTCGGAAAAGATGGAAATCCTGTCGGCCGCAGAGCGGATTCCCTTGCTTCTTTCCCCGAATATGAGCCTGGGGATCCATCTTCTTTCCTACCTCCTGGAGATCGCCGCCATGCGACTTCCCCACTTTGATGCCGAAATTTTGGATATCCACCATCGCCAGAAAAAAGACGCTCCCAGCGGCACCGCACTTTTTCTGGGGGAAGCCCTGGCACGTGCCCGGGGAAAAAGCCTCAAGGATGTCGGGACCTTTCATCGGGAGGGAATGACGGGCGTCCGTCCGGAAGGTTCAGTCGGGGTCATGGCGCTGCGGGGAGGGGACGTGGTGGGGGATCATACCGTCTTTTTTCTCGGGGAAGGAGAACGTCTGGAACTGACACACCGCGCCACCTCCCGTGAAACTTTCGCGAGGGGAGCCGTGGAGGCGGCCGTTTATCTTTCGGGGAAAAAGCCCGGTTTTTATACCATGAGCGACGTGCTGGGCCTGGAAAGGATGATAAAATGACCGGGCTTCCGGTTATTCCCCCACTCCTTCGGCTCGTCCGTGTGGAGGCTCACAGCCGAATTTTTTTCGGCATCCTTTCCGATGACGGATCGCTTGTCCATCCGCTTTCAGGGCCTGGACACGGAACATTTCCGGTAGAGGATGTCCGGTTTCTGCCCCCCGTCATACCCGGAAAGATTGTTGCTGTCGGGCTCAACTACCGTGCGCATGGGGAGGAAATGGGCAAATCCCTGCCGGATGAACCCCTCCTGTTCATGAAAGCTTCCTCTTCCCTGTTGTCCCCTGGTGGGGAAATCCGGTTGCCCCGCATGTCCCGGCGCGTAGATTATGAAGGAGAGATTGCCCTGGTGGTGGGTAGAAGGGCTTCCCGGATCACGCCGGAAGAGGTTCCCTCCTTTCTTTACGGAATCACCTGCGCCAATGATGTAACAGCTCGGGATCTCCAGAAAAAAGACGTGCAGTATACCCGCGCCAAATCATTTGACACCTTTTGTCCGTTGGGTCCGGCCATCCTGTCAGGGGCGCTTCCGGACAGCCGGACAATCTCAACGGAGGTCAACGGGGAGGTTCGGCAGAAATCGATGGCTTCGGACATGATTTTTGATCCCCTGACCCTTTTTTCCTTTGTCAGCCAGATCATGACCCTTGAGCCGGGTGATGTGATCCTGACAGGCACTCCGTCGGGTGTGGGTCCGCTTTCTGCCGGTGATGTTGTCCGGGTCACCGTGGAAGGTGTCGGAACCCTCGTGAATACGGTTGTCAACGGGGAAGGGGTATCGACCTTCCGTTCCTGACAAGGACAATAAGTTCTCCGGTCTTATTTCTGCACTCTCCCCGTCAATTAGATGACGCACCTGTCCCTCTCCTCCTGTCTCCTGGTAATTATTGCCTGACGAAAGAGGAAAAAAATTCCGTTTCCCTTTCCATTTCTATCTTGTATTTTTCTAAGTAACATAAAAACAAAATAAATTTAATAGTTTTCGCTGTGGCATGGTGATTGCTGACCAGATGGGGAAGTCAAACCGGAGGGTCGGAAACGATGCGTCAGGCGGAATTTGCACTTATATCGGGAGCTCAGGCCCATGAGCAGCTCATGGATGTGCTCTCAAACAACCTCGCCAATATCAACACGCCCGGGTTCAAAAGGGATCGCGTCACATTCAGAACATATCTTCCTCATCGCGAGTGGCTGCACAAGACCCCGCCCGATCGTCCCGGGACACGCATGACGCCCTGGGGAGAGTTTCCGACCCCTTGGGGGATGGCGGGAAATGATGTTCCTCATGCGGGAGTTGATGAAATTCATGTGGGGTACGCCCAGGGGACTTTCCGGGTTACAGGAAATCCGCTGGATGTGGCCATCAAGGGGGACGGTTTTTTCAAGATACAGACTCCCGGAGGCATCCTTTTGAGCCGTAACGGCCGTTTTACCCTGGATCGTGGTGGCAAGCTCGTGACCCACGAAGGGTACACGGTTCTGGATGAGACTGAAAAGCCGATCCGGTTGCCAGGGTCGGTTCCCGGAAATATCCGGGTGAAGACGGATGGAACTTTTTTGAAGGGCAACCGTCCGATGGGACGGCTCGCCATTGTGATTCCGGAAAACGGAACGGAAGGACTCTCCAAAATCGGGGAAGGTCTTTTCCAGCCGAAAGGAAAAACGCTCCCTGTAGGTGAGGCCGACGTCCTTGAAGGCGGATACGAGGGGTCCAACGTCAACGGGACATTCGAAATGGTCCGGATGATCGAAGCCATGCGGTCTTTCGAAACCCATCTCAAGGCCTTGAGAACGCTCAACGAACTGACCCGGAGAACCGTCAACGATATTTCGGTGATCGCATAGACATCAGGGAAAGGACGAACGATGTTCAGATCGCTCTGGAACGCCGCATCAGGGATGGAAGCGCAACAAACCAATCTTGATGTCATCACGAACAATCTCGCCAACGTCAATACCACAGGTTTCAAACGACAGCGGGCGAACTTCCAGGATCTGATGTACCAGACAATGATTCCGCCGGGGGAAGCTCAATCTCTCCTGGGAAATCAGAGCCCGACTGGAATGCAGGTGGGACTGGGAGTCCGCTCAGGCAGCGTCCAGAAGATCTTCCTGCAGGGATCGTTTCGCCAGACCAACAATCCGCTGGATCTTGCCATTCAGGGGAACGGGTTTTTTCAGGTCTCCCTGCCGGATGGCAGGACCGCCTATTCCCGGGACGGGACGTTCAGCATCGACGGTCAGGGAAGGTTGGTGACCCAGGACGGTCTTCCGACCAATCCGCCTGTCAATATCCCCCAGAACGCCAAATCCGTGAATGTCGCTCCTGATGGCGAGGTGTCGGTCATGCTTCCCGGTCAGGTTCAGCCTGTCCGGGTCGGCCAGCTGGTTGTCGCCCAGTTTGTCAATCCAGCGGGACTCGAGAGCCGGGGGAACAACCTGTACATGGAAACAGGTGCTTCCGGCCAGCCCCAGCTTTCAAACCCTGGTACCAATGGCGCAGGCAGGCTTCAGTCGGGATTTCTGGAGGCCTCCAACGTGAATGTAGCCGAAGAGCTGGTCAACATGGTGATCGGACAAAGGGCCTACCAGATGGACGCGACAGGGATCCGGACCGTCAACAGGATGCTGGGATATACCGCGACTTTGTAGGAGAGTGAATGATGGGAACCATGAGAATTCTGCTCCGGATGTCGTTTTTGGCCGGAACAGTTGCCATCCTGTCCGGAAATGCCTATGGCGCTGCAAATGCGACGGAGATCCGTCCCATTCTTGTTCAGGAAGGAACGACCTCTGTCCGGATCGACAGGAAGGCGCTCGACCAAAAGGTCTCTTCATTGCTGGACGTCATTCCCGGCTCTCTTTCCTATACACATCTGCCGGGAGTATTTTCCGTCGGAAATCCGTCGGGGATCAGGGGAGAAGTTCAGGTGGAAGGCCGTGATGACCGGTCGACCCATCTGGCCCTTCTGGTCAAACAGGGCCAGGTTGTGAAGGAGATGTTTTACTTTACTGTCCGAATGAAAACAAAAGTCCGAACACCGGGGGCGAACCCCGGTCAGTCGACGCGCAGGTCGGCGGGATCTGTCGGCGGGGGGATACAGTCCGGAGATACAGTCCGGATCCAGGCAGTCGGGAACGGATTTGTGATTTCCTTGTCCGGTATTGCGCAGGAGAGCGGGCAAACTGGGGACAGGATTGCCGTTTTCAACCCAATGTCCGGTGCCCGCGTCCAGGGAACGGTTGTCGGACCGGACCGGGTTCGAATCCGTCTGAAAGGGTCGGATCATGCCCTGGATTAGGGGAGCTTTTTTCTTTCTGCTGATCCTTTTTGCAGGGTGTGCTCATCCTGTCAAAAGCCGCTATCCGGTCGTTTCTGACCAGGCGCCCAGGCGGCTTCCCCCTGTTCCGACCCGGAATTATTTTGACGGGTCGCTGTTCCGCCCCGACGGGATGGCTGATCTGGCCTCCGACCAGAAGGCCCGGTTCCGCGGGGAAACCCTGTGGATACGTATTCCGGCCAAAAACGGCCTCCCGGGATTCCCCCAGGATCGGGAGAGTCTCATAGGAGGAGTTGTGGTTCGCATTTCGCCGCCGGATGAACTGGTTGTATTTGCCCGGAAGACGGTACGCAAGGGAAGTGCGGTTCGACGATGGATCCTGACCGGGCGGATTCGCCGGGAGGATATTGGGTTCGACAATACCGTATCAGTGAACAAGCTCTCGATGGCCCGTTACCGTTTCGACCAGAAAGAGGGCGGACAGGAAAAACGGTTCAAAAAAAATCTGAATTTGCCTCCGCGAGCTACGGGGGCAGCAGGGTCCGCTAACCGGAGCAACCCGAAGACAGCGGGACAGGCCATGAAGAAGAGCCAAGGCCCGCCGCCAATCCAGGGGGGTGGATCATGAAAAAGCCGGATCGGGTATACGCCTTGATGTTTCTCCTCTTGTGGGGCGCGATTTTGTTTTTTCCAGCGTCTTCCCGCGCCGAACGGATCGAGGACATCGCCCATGTGGAAGGCGTCACGGACAATCCGCTCGTCGGTTATGGACTGGTCGTGGGTCTGCCGGGAACGGGAGACAGCAAGATGACGCCGTTTACGAAACGGTCTCTTGAGTCGGCGCTTTCCCGGCTGGGGGTCAACGTCCGGGACCTGGACCAGAAGATTCGGGGAAAAAACGTTGCGGCGGTCGTCATGACGGCCCGTCTGATTCCGTTCATGGGCATTGGTAGCCGGATGAGCGTCCATGTCGCTTCAGTCGGGGACGCCACATCCCTGCTGGGAGGAACCCTCCTTCTGGGAGCCCTCAAGGGACCTGACGGGAACGTATATGCCACAGCCCAGGGTCCCGTGAATACCCTGAGGTCCGAGCGGATCGGTTTTCCAAAAGACAAGAAGGAACCGTTGGGTGGAAGACGGACGGTGGGTCTGGTGGAAGACGGAGGACTGGTCGTCCGTAATGTCCCGATTGTGTTCAACGGTCGAAAGCACCTGTGGCTTAATCTGAACCAGTCTTCATTTACGACCGCCTCGCGCATTGTCCGGGCCATCAACGCACATTTCCAGGTCCGGGTGGCCCGGGCATCCGATGCGGGGACCATCACAGTGACGATCCCCGCGGCAGATCAGGATGACGTGGTCGGTTTCATGGCCCATATCCTGAATCTTCGCGTAACCCCCGATTCGGTTCCCCTTGTCGTCATCAACCAGCAGACCGGAACGATCGTGATCAGCAGGGATGTGACCGTTTCTCCGTGCGCCGTGTCCCAGAAAGACCTGACGGTCCAGGTAGGCGGAAAAAAATCGGGTCCGTCTCCTGGAGAGCCTTTTCAGGTCGTGGACCGGTCTGTTTCCCTTCGTCAGGTTGTCCGCGCGCTGAACCTTCTGGGTACCCGGACGCCAGACCTGATCGCGATCCTGGAAGCATTGAAGGAATCGGGGGCTCTCAAGGCCCGGATCCGGGTGGCAGGATGAGAGCGGATCTGATTTCAGCCAAGCCGGAAAGGCTTTCCCGCAGGAATGATGCTCCTTCGGGACGAGACAAGAGCCTGGAAAAAGCCTCCCGGATGTTTGAAGAGACCGTGATCGGGATTCTGGTTCGTGAGATGTGGAAAACGGTTCCGAAAGGGGGGCTGATCCGACAGTCGACCGGTATGGATATGGCGGAAGAGATGTACCAGAAAGAGTTGGCAAAAGAGATGTCCCGCGCGGGAGGCGTGGGTCTATCCCGCGAAATCCTGGAGCAGTTCAGAAAGGATTTCCCGGGGGACGCCGGATGGCCGTCCAGTGAATCCGGGCCGCCGGATATGGAAATGATCAGGGCCAGGGAAAGACTGGATACGAAGGCCTGAACCACAGGTCACAATCATGGAGGAAAAAAGATGAGCGGATTGGTGATTAACACGAACACGGCCAGTCTGGGCGCCCAATATAACCTGAACGCGACCCAGGATCGGTTGAACCGTTCCATTAACAGGCTGTCCAGCGGTTATCGCGTCAATACTCCGGCGGACGATCCTGCCGGATACGCGATCGGACAGGTGATGAATTCATATGTCAAATCTGTCCAGCAGGCGATCAGGAACGCCCATGACGGCGCCGGACTGATCCAGACGACAAACGGCGCCCTGCTGACGGATAACGATATTCTGGTCAAGATGCGCCAGCTGGCCATTCAGGCTGCCAACTCAACCTATGCACCCGAAGACCTGTCGGTATTGCAGAACGAATACCAGCACCTGATGAGCGAAATCAACAGAATTGCCCTGGTGACCAATTTTAACGGGCGCAAGGTGCTCGATGGCAGCATGATGAACGGAATGGTCTTCCAGATCGACTCCGGAACGGACGACACCAACCGCCTGGTGGTGAGCATACCGTCCATCAGTACGGATGTTCTGGGGATCTATCAGAACTCCGTGCTCGTGATGAGTCTTGGAGCGACGTCCATCATGAATGAAACCATGGCGATATCCGCTATTTCGGCAATCGACGGAGCCATGGCAGAACTGAACAATATTCAGGGAACCCTGGGTGCTTTCCAGGAAAGAATGACCTGGACGATCCGGAACCTGAACACGGCACTGGTCAATGTCCAGGCGTCCAAAAGCCAGATCAAGGATGTCAATTTCGCAAGCGAAACAGCCAATTTTGTGAAGAACAGGATCCTTCAGCAATCGAGTACGTCGGTCCTGTCACAGGCAAACCAGATCCCGCAGGCCGCCATCAAGCTGATTCCGAGCTAAAAGGAGAGGGCCCCTCCAGGATGGTCCATTGATCCGCCTTGCACTCTGTTCTAAAGTTTTAATGGAATCCGCCGATAAAGTGGATCAGGCAGGAACCGGAACAGAAGGAGAGGACCATGGTGGACCAGGGAAGCGGTATCGGGCCGACGGGGGGAAGCGGGAAAGGGAATATCCGTCCGGAGGACGTTTCCCGGAAAGAGAAGGCCCGTAAAACTGAATCCGCCGGAAAGTCAGCGGAACCGTCCAGTCCTCCCCCGGCGGGAGAGACGGATCTGATGGTGATATCCGGACCGGCAAAACAGATTGCCCATTTGAGGGAACTGATCCGCCAGACGCCAGGAATCCGGTCCGAAAAAGTGATGGAAATCAAAAACCGGCTTGATCGGGGTGATTATCATGTTCCAGCCAGAGAAATTCTCCGGAAAATGGTGGAAACAGCCGTGGAGGAAGCACGGAACCGGAAAGGCGAGCAGTAGGGATGCCGATGAAGGGAGGTTCTTTTCGGTGGAGGTTTCCGGATGACGGAAAAAAAGATCATGGATGCAACGGATGAACAGCCTCGCGCATCCACCCGCGAAACCCCGCTTGCGACAACCCTTCTGCCCGTACTCGAGCACGTCCGCCTTCTGAAAGAGATCCTGCTGGAAGAACAGGAACTTCTTCTCGCGGGAACTCCGGAAGCCCTTGAAGATGTGATCTTACGCAAAATGATAATGTCGGAACAGTTTGGTGTTCTTCTCGATAAATCCCGTTTTGCGGAAATCATATCCAGGCCCGATTCGGGTTCGACCCCTCTTCTCGCAGAACTGCGTTCCGGCCTCCTTCATCTGTCAGAGATCGCAAGCGTCAACCTGGTGATAGCCCGGGAATCCGCCCAGACAGTGTCGGGATTTCTCAAGGCGCTTCGTCAGGAAGAAGGCGATTTTGAAACCTACGGGGCCCGGGGCGATCTGGGGATGACCCTGCGTTCTCCTTCCATGGTGTCCACCCGGAGGTAAACATGTCTGGTGTCTTTGGCATCCTGAACATCGGAAAATCTGGGATCGAGGCCAATGAAGCGGGTTTGTCCACCGCCGGCCAGAATATTTCGAATGTCAACACACCTGGCTATACCGTTGAGGATGTCCAGTTCGACCAAAGCCTTCCGAACGACGGGAGGCCCGGCATGGTCGGTGATGGCGTTCGGGCTACCGGAATCCGGCGTGTCGTCAACTCTTTCCTGGATGCCCAGATGATCCGCCAGAAAACGCGGATGGGATTCTGGGAGTCCTCCCGTCTTTCGTTGTCGGAACTCGACACATACTTTTCTCATGCGCAGAACGAGGGTCTGGCGAAAGACATCAGCCGGTTCCTGAACGGCTGGGAAATTGTCGCGAACCACCCGCTCGACCGCTCGGCCCGTGCCACTCTGGTCACTTATGGCAAGAACCTCTCCGAAGATTTTCACCAGATGGCAAGCTTGTATAGCCAATCCCGCAATCATCTGGGGGAACTGGTCACGTCTTCTGTCAAGACGGTCAATATCGATCTCAAAAAAATCGCCCGGCTGAACCGGGAAATACTACAGGCCCAGGCGGGCGGTGAATCCCCCAACACCCTGATCGACCAGCGTCAGCAGCTGATGGGAAAAATCTCGACATTGACCAATGCCCATTTTTTTTCAGACAAGAACGGTGCCATTACCCTTCATCTGGGAGGACAGGCTGCCATTACAGATATCGACAGCGGTTCCCTTGAGGCGGTGTTCGACCCGTCGCGGGACGGATACCGGATCCTGATTCATCCTCCCGGACACTCCGGCCCTCCGGTTGATATTACCGACCGGATACACGGGGGAAAAATAGGCGGGTACCTCGATGTACGGGACAAAAAAATCACGGCACTGGAAGCCCATCTGAACGCATTGGCCCATGGGATAGTCAATCATGTCAACGCCCGGCATGTCCAGGGGTATGGGCTGAACGGGAAAACCAACCTGAATTTCTTTTTGCCGACGGTGACGGTTCATCCGGACGGGGGGAACAGTAGCGGGATTAGGGTGACAGCGAATGCAGTGGATCCGGATCTGGCCAAAACTTCGCTCGACGTCTCGGTCTCGGGAGACAAGGTGATGATCACCGACGGCCGGTCCGGCAAGACTCTCGCCTCGCAAAACCTGTCAGGAGGAGTCCAGACCATCACCGTTTCGGGATATGTCATCCGTGTGTCAGGTTCCCAGAAAGGGGCTGCCGCCCGTTTTCAGGTATCGGGAGGGGACGACACGCGGGGTGCGGCCCTGTCGATGGGGGTCAATAATCTGGATCCCGAAGATCTGGCGGCAGGCCAGTCGGCCGTCCGGGAGGGCCAGAATCAGGGAGATAACAAGAACGCCCATCTTTTGTTCGGCCTGTTGCAGGATCGACTCCATTTTGCGGGAGGGGAGCAGCCGGTCACGTTCCATGATTTTTTTGCGACGGGTGTGTCCGAAATCGGATCCTGGGCCCGGAATGCGCGGGACCATTACGTTGCCCAGTCGATGATCCAGAAGGGTCTGGAAAATCAGCGCATGACTGTCTCCGGCGTTTCGATCGCCAACGAGTCCGCCCGGATCATCCAGTTCGAAAAAGCCTATCAGGCGTCGGCCAATCTCATCCATATGACGAACCGGCTCCTGGATACCCTTGTTCGTCTGCCGAACGAGTCTTCATAATGGAAGCGGGCCTCGGGAGGAGGATAGCGTGATCCGTGTGACAGGACTGATGACCAACCGGGAAGTCATTGCCTCTCATGATCAGGCGACCGATAACCTGTACGATGTCGACCGCCAGATTTCGTCGGGGAAAAAATTCGAGACACCAGGTGATGCCCCCGAGCGTATGGGCGAATCCCTCCGGATCAACCGGAACCTCTCGGTGACGGGCCGAATCGTCGAAAACGCCCGGGAAGGAGCCAGCCGTCTCCAGTTGATGGAAAGCATTCTCGACCAGATCGGAAGCCTTCTGATCCGGGCAAAGGGAATGGCCATCCGGATGGCCAATGACACGATGACGGCGGAGGACCGGCGTGTGGGTGCCCAGGAGATGACCCGGACCTTGGAGCAGATGGTCTCTCTCGCAAACACCAAAGCCGGTGAGCAGTATCTTTTTTCCGGGACCAACGTGACTCTTCCCCCCTTTCATTTCACTGATCCGGTTGTCGATCCCGGTTCCGTCATTTACCAGGGGAACCACAATCACGCAACCGTCCAGCAGGGATTCTCACCGAGACAAAGGGAAGCCGGCCTGATGCCGGTGACGGAAGCCGGAGACCGCATACTGGGGAACAGTGCCACAGACCCTCTGGGAGACAAGCCTTTTCCGGTCATGCGGCGTTTTCTGCTGGCCCTCCTTGCGAATGACCAGCCCGGCGTGTCCCGCTCGATCGACGATCTGGACAGGACGATCCATTCTGTGACGGAGCGGGCGGCTGTTCTCGGGACTCGAGAGAGGGCCATCCGCACGACAGTCAATCGTCTTGAAAAATACACGATCAGCCAGAAATCCCTGAAAAGCCAGAACGAAGATGTGGATATCCCCAAGGCTGTCTCCAAGCTGGCACTGAACCAGAATTTTCTGGCCCTTTCGACCAAGGCTTCACGCGATATTCTGAGAAACACACAAAACGTTCTTTTTTCCTGACAACAGGGGACAGGAGGTCCGCCATTCTAATCCTGACGAGAAAAGCTGGAGAAGGCATCAAGGTGGGAGACAATATCCGGATCGTCGTTCTTGAGGTCAAGGGTTCCCAGGTTCGCCTGGGGGTCGAAGCCCCTTCCGACCTGTCCATCCACCGGGATGAAGTCTGGGAGAAAATCATGGAAGAAAACAGGAAAGCCACCACTGTGACGCCGGATCAGATGGAGATCATTGTCAAGAAATTCTCTTCCCCCCGGATAAAAAAAGGGAAGAAGGACGGATCCGATAACGGGGAGAAGAAAAAGTGAATTCATACAAGACAACAAGATTTGGCCAGATCCCGGTCGATCCCGAAAAGATCCTCCGGTTTCCGGAAGGACTTCTGGGATTTCCGAAAGCCGTTCAGTTTTATCTTCTCGAGACCGGAGAGCCGAACGTCTTTTTCTGGCTTCAGTCCCTCGATGATCCGGGTCTGGCATTTGTCGTGATGGATCCGGAGAATGTCCATCCCGGTTATCGGGAACGGGTTTTATCCGCCCTTTCCGACCTTTTTTTCCGGGATCAGGAGGTTCAGGCCCTGGTCATTGTGACCGTTTTGTCCCCCGAATCCATGACGGCCAACCTTCAGGGCCCTCTTTTGATCCGGATGGCAGACAGGACGGGTCGTCAGGTTGTTCTGTTCGAAGAAGAAGACTGGCTCCGATATCCCCTGTTGCAGGTACAGGAAAGCCGTTAAAGTTTTTCCGGAGGGTTTCCGATAAGGAACCTGACAGAAGGCGGAAAGGGTTCCTCCGGTCGAGGAACCGCCCGCCGGATGGTCAACGTGGCGCCATGAAAGGAGGGTTCCGGGCGCTTTTCATGAAAGGTCGCAGGTGCGGTCCACGGATTGGACCGGTTCAAAACCCAAGGAGGGAGTCATGAGTGGTTTGATCATCAATGATAATATTGCGTCAATGAACGCCCAGTACAACCTGAACCGGACACAGGAAGCCCTGACGAAGCATATCAACAGGCTGTCTTCCGGATACAGGGTGAATTCCCCGGCGGACGATCCAGCCGGATATGCTATTTCCCAGCGGATGGGCGCGCAGATGATGAGCTACAACGCCGCCATCAGAAATGCGAACGATGGTGCCCATCTTCTTCAGACAGCCAACGGCGCTTTGTTGACCGACAACACGATTCTCCTCAAGATGCGCCAGTTGGCCATCGAGGCGGCCAACAGCACCTACTCCGAAAAAGACCTGAAGGTTCTGAACCAGGAGTATCAGCACCTCAACTCCGAAGTCACGCGTATCGCCAAGGTCACCGACTTCAACGGGATGAGGCTCCTCGACGGCTCGCATGGATCGTTCAAGTTCCATGTGGGCATATATACCACAATCAATGACCGGTTGACCGTCCATGTCGGGAAGATGGATTCCAGTACGCTGGGGATCCGGTCAACGGATATCCTGAACCGGCAAAATGCCAAAAACGCCATCGACAAACTTGACGTGGCGCTGGATCGGATCAATGCGGTCCAGGGTGCCATCGGCGCCATCCAGAACCGGATGGAATGGACAATCCGGAATCTGACGAATGCGACCACGAACGTTCAGGCGTCCCGGGCGGGAATCAAGGATGTCAACTTTGCATCCGAGACAGCAGCCTTCACCAAAAGACAGATTCTGTCGCAATCAGGAGCAGCGGTCTTGGCCCAGGCGAATCTTGTTCCTCAGGCTGCTATAAAGCTGCTCCCTTAAGTAAAGTGCCCAAACCCAAATGAGGCCAGCTGCACCAGAACACCGGACAGTTGGCCTCCAGGGCCGGAGATTGACCCGGTCTTTTCCGGGAGGAACGGGGTGTGAGCGGAGTTTCGGGAAACATTGGATCATTACCCCAGGATCAGGGGGCCGGGCGCGTCAAGATATCGAACATGGCTGCCCTCAGCCAGAACCTTGATACGGATGCCCTTGTTGAAGCTTCGGTCAAGGCCGCCAGTCTACCTCTCGTTCAGCTTGAAGAGTCCCAGGCAAAACTCGATACGGAACAGGCCATCTGGTCGCAGGTCGAAAAGAAGCTCGAAAGCTTCCGGGATGCCAGCGCCTCTCTTCATATCGAAGGTAATTTCAATGCCTACAAGCCTGTCCTGCCTGACCATGCCGGGTTTACTGTCAGTGCGGGTGACAATGCCGCCATCGGGCATCACGACATTGTCGTCAGTTCCCTGGCCCGTCCGGGGGTGACGGTTTCTTCCGGCGTCCAGGATGCGGACAAGTCTTCCGTTCTGAACATTCCTCCTGACGGCGCGTTGTCGCACGGCGTGATTACCTTTCTGATCGGAGACAAACTGGTCGGCGGAGAGTACAAAACGGTCCGGATCGATCACGATACCGGATTTACGCTGAAAGATCTGGCGCAGGCGATCAACGATGCCCGCGTGGGGATTCACGCGATGGTCATGCGGACGGGAAAGCCGGGAGCGCCTTATTCTCTCTCACTCTCCTCGACCAAAAACGGACTGAATTTCTCCGTGGCTGGGACAGAAGGGATTGGCCTGTCTTTCCGGACAGTCCAGAAAGCCTCTCTGGCTCAACTGACGGTGGACGGTGTTCCGGTTGTTTCGAACTCCAACGATGTCAAGGATGCGGTTCCGGGAACAGTCCTCCACCTGAGACGGCCCACGGGACAGGTTCCCGTCGGAATGTCGATCGTCCATGACCGCAAGAAGATCTCGGCCAATCTGACCCGATTCGTCAAGAGTTATAACGATCTTGTGGACACGGTCGAAAAGTATTCGGGGTTCAACAAGATGACGGGGCAGTCCGGTCCGCTTCTGGGATCGTTTACGGTGACTGAAATCCGCAACCGCCTCGGCACGGCCCTGACGGTTGCCGGTGGCGGAGGACGTTTCAGGACCCTGGCGGATATCGGCCTGACCTATCAGCGAAATGGTCGACTGGCCTATGATAGTCATAAATTTGACAGGGCTCTTTCCTCCGATTACGCGGGGGTATCACAGCTGCTGGCGGGATCGCCGGGCCATCCCGGATTGATCACCCACATTCACGACATGCTCGTGGAGATGACCAATCCGGCGAACGGTCCTGTGTTCGGAGAGCAACAGGCGATCGGATCGCAGTCCAGAATGTTGCAGAAGGAAATCGAGCACAAGCAGGACGAGATTGCGGATCTCCGGGAACGGCTGGAGGACAAGTATGCCAACCTCCAGGGTGTTCTCGGAGGCCTGAATGCGCGTCAGAACTATGTCCGGCAGCAGATTGCGCAGGGCAATCTGTAAAACCCGACTACCAAGGGAGCCATTCATGTCGCAGGGAATGCCGATTCATGCCTACCAGAGTGCCGTTGAACACACCATCACCCCCGCGGAGCTCCTGATCCGGCTATATGAAGGAGCGATCCGTTCACTTCAGTTGCTGGAGGAAGGGATTCGGGATAAAAACATTCCCAAGAGAAGTGATGCGGTCATGCGTGCGACGGCCATCCTCGGCGAACTGGCAGTAGCCCTTGAAGGGCAGGATCATCTGGATTGGGCTCCCCGGCTTTTGTCTCTTTACATGTTCCTGATCGAAGAAATCACTGTTGCGAACATCAAGGATGAACCGGACCGGCTTCAGCCCGTCAGGGCTATTCTCGGCGATCTTCTCGAAGCCTGGAAACAGGCTTCAAAGTCGGTCAAGGTTCCCTCACCCCTTCCGCAACCCCGAGAGATCCATGAACCCGCCCGTTCTGTCGGGCAGCGTCTTTCGGTGAAAGGGTAGCCCGGATGGAAGACCCGGTGCGTCAAGATGATGACGTTCTGCTGGAGGATGCGCTCTCGTTTCTCGATCCGGAATGGGAGGGTCGGACAACTCTCGAACGCATACTGGATTTTGATTTCAGGCCTCTCGAGCGTCTCCTTTCACAGGGTCAGCCTCCGGTATCGGACGATCTGGCGCTCAACCTGATACGGTTGCACCAGATGGAACGTCTTCGAGCCCTTCTGCTTCCTTATTTGTCCCAGGACGGCCCCCTCGTCAGGGAGTTGACCCGCGTGTCGATCATTGCTGCCAACCCCTACCGCAAGTACGCACTTCCTCCAGGTTCTGCCGGAGTTTCTTCAGCCATCTGAACCGGTGATTCCGGAGGGGAAGAAGTTTCCTTCCGAAACCGGAAAATTCTTCCTCCCTCTCCCGTATGGTATGGAAATAATTTTTTAAATTTTATTTTAAATCAATAATTTAAATAATGGCATAATATTTGCTTATAGAATGCAGGAAATCGGGACTGTCATCCACGGAGGAGGCCCCATGAACCTGCTGCTCAGCTATACGGCTATTCCCCATACGACAGGCGTCTTTCTGGAAAAGGCCTTCCGGCGCATCGCTTCTGTTGTGACCTATGGTCCGACGGCCGATGAATCCATCTTCCGGACATGGGATCTGATGTCGATCTTTCCCTTCCGGAAAGGACACGACATATCCCTTGAAACAGGGACGGCCGGCGAACTATTCGGGAGTCTTCCCGGGGGTTGGGATCCCGACTGCTTTCTCTTTGTCGAATCGGGCATTCTCTATCCTTTTTCTTTTCTGGATTCCGTGGATTGCCTGAAAGCCTGTTATCTGATTGACACCCATCTTCATCCCGAATCCCATCTGGAGATGGCCCGGGCCTTTGATGTGGTTTTTCTGGCACAAAAAACCTTTGTTCCGGTATTTCATGAAGCGCTGGGAAAACCGGTGATCTGGGTTCCCCTGGCGTGCGACCCCGATATCCATCATCCCCATCCAGCTCCGGAGACGGCAGACGTTGTCTTCGCCGGCAGTATACAAAGTCCCCTGCAGGAAAGGACCCGTCGTCTGAAACGTTTGTCGACCCGTTTTTCTGTCCGGACGGAGAGGGTTTTTCTGGAGGAGATGTCCCGTTTCCTGTCGGAAGGGCGGATTCTTTTCAACGCATCGGTCAAGAACGACCTCAATATGCGGGTATTCGAAAGTCTGGCAACGGGAAAATGCCTGTTGACGGATGAGGTTCCGGGTTTGACAGACTTCTTTGTTCCGGGTCAGGACCTGGTCCTGTATGACGACAGGACGCTTGTCGAGGTGGTCCGGTATCTTCTGGACAACCCCCGGGCCAGAACGCAAATTGCCGCATCCGGCCGGAAGAAAGTCCTTGCTTCCCACACCTATCTGGATCGGGCCCAGTTCATGGAATCTGTCCTGGGCGCCGCCAGCCTTTCCCTGGTACCTGCGCTGGAAGGAGAACATCATGACTCACATTCTCACGTTTAACTGGCATGAAGGATATATTTCCCTGCTGGGAAAAATCCCCGGCATTTCCCTTTCCATTGTGGAAAGGACCAAGGGAGGTTACAGCCGCTGGATGCACGAGTTCCGGCCATGCCCCCGGGGGAGCCGCCTGGTTTCTTTGAAGGATGCCCTGGATGACCTGAGAAAAGAGCGTTTTGATCTGGTGATCGCCCATGATCCGTCAGATTTGATTTCCACCATGGAGTCAGCGGTTCCCCAGATCCTGGTCCTCCACAACCGGCTGGACACGATGATCGCTCTGGGAGGGGACAGCATCGACCGGAAGGGTTATCTGGAATGGTTCGGGAATCTGGTCCGGATGGTTCCTGACCTCGAGATCGTTTCCATATCGGAGTCCAAACGCCAAAACTGGGGGGTGGACGGTCCGGTCATCCTTCCTGGTATCGATCCGGGAGAATGGGGCCCCTGGTCGGGCTCGAAGGCAGCGGTCCTGCAGGTGGGAAATTTTTTGAAAGAACGGGACCTGATGCTCGGTTGGCGGGTCACGGAAGAGGCTGTCCGGGATCTTCCAAGGACACTGATCGGCATCAACCCTTCCGTCCCGGATTCCCGGCTTTCCAGAAACCAGAACGATCTTGCCTCCCTCTTCCGGGAACACCGGGTGTATCTCCATTCTTCTGTTCATCCGTATGAAGATGGATACAATCTCGCCCTTCTGGAGGCCATGGCTTCCGGGATGCCGGTCGTCGCCCTGGCGCATCCCGGATCTCCCGTTGTTCAGGGACGATCCGGATTCCTTTCAGACAATCCGTCTGTTCTGAAAGAGCATTTGCGGGATCTTCTCGAAGATCCCCAGCAGGCCGGAGATCTGGGAGAAAAGGCCCGTCAGGACGTTTGCGAACAATTTCCCCTCGACCGTTTTGTCGAAAACTGGTCGGAGCTGATCAAAAAGAAAGCGTCCGCGTGGGGCGTTTCCCGAAAATACCGCGAAGAACGGGGAGAGCTGATCGACCGGATACCCGCTGGAGCCCGGACCATTCTGGATATCGGGTGCGGACGCGGGTTTTTGGGTCGGGGAATCCGGGAGCGATTGGGTTCTGTCGAATTGCTGGGCATTGAAAAGGACCCTGAACGGGCCCGGGAAGCAGGAGCCCATTATGACCGGGTGATCGTGGAAGATGCCACCACCTGGGTTCCGGATTTTCCCCGTGAGTCTATCGATGTTCTGGTCTTTGCCGATGTTATCGAACATGTGACCGATCCGAAATCTCTCCTGTCACGATTTCTTCCCTGGCTCTCCCCTTCCGGAGTGGTCATATTGTCCGTGCCCAATATCCGTTACCAGAAGATTCTGAAGGAATTGGCCGAAGGGCACTTCCGTTACGGGGAGGAGGGGATTCTGGATCGCACCCACCTCCGGTTTTTTACACGCGAATCCATGCTGGAACTGTTCGGTGATGCCGGCCTCTGGGTGGAGTCCGTTTCGGCCAATGTCGACAGCCGTTATCGGTGGGTTCAGGAAGGCACCGGACTGTCGGATGGAAAAAGAACCGATATCGACCTGGGTTCGGTCGTGATCCGGGATCAGGGTTCCGAAGAACTACGGGACCTGTTCACGGTCCAGTACCTCTTCGTGGCCCGGAGAAAGATCCAGGCCATTTTCGACCGGGTCGACCGGCTGTCGGCAGAAGGTGCCGGCCACGACCTGATCGGAATCCTGCAGGAGGCTCGTCAGGATCCGGCTCTGGCCAGTGACGAACGGACCGAGATCGATATCAAGATCGGAGAAATCGCCTGTCGTTGCCAGGATTGGGATGAAGCCCTGGCGGCATACGAGCGGGCCATCGACCCGTTGCTGGCTCTTCAGGACGAGCGGGCAGCCCTGGGTATCGGTGTGCTGGAGTTGTTGCGCGGAGATCCGGGCCGCGCCCTGATGTGGTTCAAAATGGCTTTTGACATGAACCCCGGGTCCTGGAAATCCCTTTCCGGATTTGCCATGGCCTGTCAGGAGCTGGAGCGCAGGGAAGAAGCGTTTTTTTACTACGCCCAGTCGTTGATCATGCATCCCTCCCAGCGGGAGATTCTGGAACTTTTTGTCGGCCTGGCAGGAGAACTGGGACAACTCTCCGATACGATTCCCGTTTTCCGCGCTTACGTCAAAGAGATGCCGGACGATGCCGAGGTCCGGATCCGGATGATCGAAAGCCTTCTGGCGATCGACAGGGGTCAGGAAGCCTCCGAAGAGATTGCCCTTTTCTCGCGGCTTTATCCGGGTCATCCACAGTCCGCAAAACTCCGGGAAATCGTTTCCGTTCCTGGTCTCGCCTCAAGACAGGTGTCCTGAAAGGTACCGGATGAAGACGCTGGTCATCCAGAGAGCCCGTTTCGGGGATCTGCTCCAGACGATCCCGCTTGTCCGTTCCCTTGAGACAAACGGAGAAGACGTTTCCCTTCTGGTCTCGAAAGACATGATGGAAATCTCCCGTCTGGCATTTCCCGGAAAAGAAGTGATGGGGTTCCCGGGCAAAGGCGAAATCCTGGAGCGGGGAAAGGCGTCTCTTGTTTCACCGGCTGCCGCATTGAGGGAGACAATGAAAGATCTTCTCCGGCAGTCCTTTGACCGAATCATCCAGACCAATCATGACGGGACGGGGGTTCTTCTGGGGCATATTTTAAAAGCGCCGGAAAAGTCGGGATTTTTGTCCCTGCACGAAGGAACTGTTGAAGGTTGTGAAGAGGAGAGCCTGTCCGGCTGGCCCGCCTATCTGGTTTCCTCCGCGCGCGGCATCCGCGCCATGAACCGGATACATCTCTCCGATGTCTGGACCGGATGTGGACTTCCATGGAACCGGCGGCCACAGGCGCCGCTCCGGAAGAGTCCCCCGCCATCCCCTGGGGCGGTCGGGATCGTCCTCTCCGGACGAAGCGCGTACCGCGAACTCGCCATGGAGGATGTCGCATCCCTTGCCCAGCGAATTCAGGGCACTACCGGCCGCCGCATCGTTTTGCTGGGCCGAATGGAAGAACGGGAAAAAGCCCGGGATTTGCTTCGTCTGGTTTCGGGAGATGTCGAGAATCTGGTGGGTAAAACCTCCCTTCCGGAACTGTGGAATGTTGTGGGCAGCACATTGTCCCTTCTAATATCTCCGGACACTGGTACTCTCCATCTGGCTGCCGCGCTGGGGATACCCACGCTCGGTCTGTTCTTTGCCAACGCGCAACCGCATGAGACCGGCGCATATGCATCGGAGGCGATCTGCCTTACGCCGGATATGGACTGTTACCCCTGCGTGGGGGAGGGATCCGGTTGCGTCAAGATGGAATGCCGATCCCGTATGGATATCGGATACGTGGGGGATCTGGCCAGGAGCATGATCGAAGGAACCCCCCTTCCTCCGGAACAGAAGGGTCTTTCGGTCTGGAAATCCTCCTTCGAGGGAGGAATACTGTCTCTTCGACGGATACACCCCAGAGAAGCGACGCGGGAAGATATTCTGGCGGTCCTCTATCGTCGTTTTTTCCTTCGTATTCTGGAACCGGGATATCCGCTGGTCCCACTGGAAGAGGAATTCCGGGCGCACGCCGGACGGGGTTGGCCGGAGAACCTGTCCGGGAAAAACCTTGTCCGGGGGACATTCCTTTTGTCCCGGTTGCTGGAAGGCTCCAGAGAACGTTTTCGTCTCTCTGTCGAATTTCCGTTTCTCTGGCCCGTCCTGTTCCACACAGAAGAAGTCGAGCGGGGAAGAGGAAACAGGGAAACCCAGAGGCGGGCGATGGATGCGCTGTCGTGTGAGGCGGAAAAGTCCATGGGACTTCTTCACCGGAAGCCTTTTTGGGGGAAAAAGCGGTCGGAAGTCTCCTCGGTACCTGATCAGGGGGGTCTTCGTAAAAACATCCTGGCGAAAGGCGGTTGACGGATGGTTCCATCGGAAAGCCTGTTCCGGAAAAATGCAGAAATATTCGGTTCCGGAGGGTTGATCAACCGGGTTCTGGGAAAAGGCTCCATGACGGATGTGCCAGAACTGCTTGTGTCCCGGTCGGGAAGTCTGACCATGAAAGTCGGCCATCTGACGCTCCACAGCCTGTATGATCCCGAGCGGGAGGGACTCTCCTGGGCTCGGGAGTCGGTCTTTCAGGGGAAGACGGAGGGGTCCCGCGGGTATCTCGTCGCCGGTCTCGGGCTGGGCCATCATGTGTGGGCCCTCCTTTCGGAGACGTCCCTGCCGGTGTATGTGCTGGAAACGGACCCCCGGAGAATCGCCTTTTCCTGGCAGTGTTTCGAATGGCACCGATATGCCGGACGGCTCCGTTTTTTCTGTGATGTTGTCGACGCCCGAAACCTTCCGGGCGGGTTGATGCTTTTGGTCCACGCTCCGTCTGAAAAACTCGATCCGGACGCCTATGGATCCTTGCGTGTCATGATTCACGATGGACGGACATCAGAAGTTGGCCTGAGATTCAGGGTTCTTGTCATTCCGCCCGTGTACGGGGGGTCGTATCCGGTGGCTCAGGCGGTTGCCCGCTCCCTCGATCGGCTGGGCCACCGGACAACCTTTCTGGATATGGCTCCGTTCGAAGGAGCGCTCCGGGCGATCGGGGCCCAGACATCCCTCGATATCCACAAGATGCAACTCAGGGGGATTTTTCAGGGATTTCTTGATGAGCTCATCCTGGCCCGGGTCATCCATGAAAAACCGGATCTGGTGATCGCCCTTGCCCAGGCGCCTGTTTCTCCGACGCTCCTGTCCCGGCTCCGGAAGGAAAATATCCCGGTTGCCTACTGGTTTGTCGAGGATTTCCGGCTGGCGACCTATTGGGAGTCCGTCGCCCCCCTTGTGACTGAATTTGCCGTCATCCAGAAAGAGCCTTTTCTCTCCCTCCTGTCGGATAAAAAGGTGAACCATGCGACCTACCTTCCCCTTGCGGCCGATCCGGCCATTTTCTCCCCCTGTTCCCCCCCTCCGGACGACCGGAAGCGTTTCGGAGGTCCCGTCACCTTCATGGGGGCGGGGTATGCCAACCGCCATCATTTTCTGAAGAATCTTGTCGATTTTGATTTGTCGATTTTCGGGACGGAATGGAACGCCGGGGATCCGCTTTACAGGTATGTCAGGGAAGGCGGGAGACGCCTGTCTCCCCAGGAGACGGCTCTGGTTTTCAATTCCACGACCGTCAATATCAATCTTCATTCTTCCGTGTACCACAAGGGGGTAAATCCCGACGGTGATTTCGTCAACCCCCGGACCTTTGAGATCGCATCCTGCGGAGCGTTTCAGGTGGTCGACCATCGTTCCCTCCTTCCGGATCTGTTTGATATCGGAGCAGAGCTGCCAGTGTACCGGAACGAGTCCGAATGCCGGAAACTGGTCGGCCATTATCTGGAGGATGACGCGGGGAGGGCAGAGATGGCCGCAAGATCCCGCGAAAGGGTGTTGAAAGAGCACACCTATGACATCCGTATGGCCTCCTGGCTTGAAACCCTGAAAGAAAGAGGTGTCCGGCCGGCGCAGCCCGCGCTCACGGGGCGATGGCCTGTCGACAGGCTCCTGTCGGACGCGGCCGGGGACGACAGTCTGGTCCGTTTCCTGGAGAGATTCCGCGGACGGGGGTCGGTGGGTCTTGAAGAGATTGCCCGGTCCGTTTCCGCGGGGCAGGGGAAAATCTCCCCGGAAGCCGCTACCTTTCTACTCTTGTCCGAGATGGGGAAGGGGGCGGGGGGATGAGAGATTGCGGGTTGTCCGGAGAGCCTCTGCGCATTCTTGTTGTGGCCCTGACCCGGATGGGGGATTTGTACGAAACCTATCCGATGGTTGCTGCCCTCCGGGAGCGCTATCCCGAAAGCCGCATATATCTGGTGGCTTACCGGGAGTTTGCTCCCGCGCTGGGGCCGTTGTCGCTCTTTGCGGGTGTTTTTCCCGTGGATCCGAAGCCTTTTGCCTCGCTGATCCGCGTCCGGGAGGGACCTCTTGAGGCTTACCGGGCCATCCGGGGGTGGATCAACGAACTGAACGCCCTGGATGCCGATCTCCTGATCAACCTGACCCCCAACAGGATCGGCGCGATCCTGGGTTATCTCATCCACGCCCGGGAAAAAAGGGGGCTTCACATGACCCCGGACGGCTATCGGGCCCATTATGGCAACTATGTTCCCTACCTGGGCATGCTGGTGAAAAATCGTCAGTACAACAACCTGAACCTGTCCGATCTGTTTTTGAAAATCGCGGGTGTCAGGACGCCCTCCTCGATCCCTCTTGGAATTCCTGCCTTTTCCCGGGAGTCTGTCGGACAAAAAATGGATCAGGACGGAATCTCCGGGGAAAATCCGGTGATTTCATTTGCCACCGGTGCCTCCCAGGAACTGAAGCGATGGCCGTCAAGACTTTTTGCAAACTGTATCCGGGATCTCCTGACCCGCCGTTCCGAGGTTCATGTCATCCTGCTCGGGGCTGGCGAAGGTGACTGCAGGAGAAACCGGGCGATCCGGCAGGAAGTTTGTGCCGAAAATCCGACTTTCGGGCACCGTGTCCATGACTGGACCCAGAGGACCGGAACGGATGAGTTGTTCGCCATTCTCGACAGGTCGTCGGTTCTGGTGTCCAACGATACCGGAACCATGCATGCCGCGGCTCTTTTGAGTACACCGGTCGTGTGCCTGTCATTTGCCAACTTGTTCTATCCCGAAACGGGACCATGGGGAGCGGGGAATATTGTCATTTATTCGAAGGCCCCCTGCGCGCCCTGCGCCCCCGATTCCCGATGCGCCGATCCGGTTTGCCGGGAAGACCTGGACCCCCGCCTGGTATCCAGAGTGGTGGAGATCCGGATGTCGGTTCCGCGGGAGGCAGTCGGGGAGGCGATCCGTTCATTGCGCCAGAATCTGGAGAGCGAAACGGTGGGAGGACGTTCGGGCATCGCATTGTCCGAAGAGGATGCTTCGGGCGATTTTCGCTACCGTCCTCTCGGTCGTGACAGCATGTCCGGAGAGGAGTTTTTTCGCCGGGTGTATGAACGGATTTGGAAGAAAGAGCTTGAAGGAATGGACATTCGGGAAAATATTCCTTGGGAATCGGTGGAGTTTTTGCCGGATGTGCTTCGCCATGCGGCCAGACTTCGCCAGATGGCCGAAAAAGGGGAGAAGCTGGTGCGGAAAGTAGCCGCTTGTATGAATAACGACAGCGCTTCGGTGCCCGAACACCTTCTCCAGGACCTGGAGGGTCTCGACAGGGGTATCGAAGAGGCTGCCTGGGTTTGTCCACCTCTGGGTCCCCTCTCGCTTTTTTTCCGGCTGGAAAAGGAAAGTATCGATATCTGGAATCCGTTTGATCTTCTGGATTTGGTGGGGAAAACCGAGAAGACCTATCAGGATTTGAAGAGAAGGGTAAGCCTTTTTACGCGGGTTGCGGAGGAGTCTGCCGCATGCACCGCCGGACGGCGGGTTGAGCCCAAAATACCGCCTTGCACGCCGGATGAAATGTCCGGAAAACTTTTAGTGGAAAGGGTATGACCGATGAAACAGCGCAAGTTGTTGATTGATGGCAAGAAAATCCGGATGGAAAACACTGCCGGCGGAAAAAGTCTGGCTGAAACCGTCCGGGAGGTTATCCAGCACCATCTCCCGGAGGACCGGATCGTAGACGAAATCCGGGTCGACGGAGAGTTGGTGTGCAAAAACGGGGAGTATATGAAAAATGTCGACGAATGCCACGGGGAAAGTATTGAAGTGATGACGATTCCGCTGGATGAGGTTTTGCGGGAATCGGTCCGTACACTGGTTTCCCATCTGTCCCAGGTCGCCCGGCTGTTTTCGGAGATTGGACGGGCGCTCCGCAAAGGGATGGTGGATGATGTCTTTGGAGGAGAGGGGGTCTACAAGGACAGGGGGGGGGCCTATGTTCAGGGGATTGAAGCCATGGTGGCGGCACAGGTATTGGTTGACCAGATCCGTGGAGCATCCGGAACGTCGGATCGCCGACCCGGCAACCTCTTGCTGGTGGAGGACGAAACCCGTTTCGAGGAACTCCTCAAGTCGATGCTGCTGGCACAGGAAGCCCAGGACTGGATCCTCCTTGCGGATCTGGTCGAATATGAACTGGTTCCGGTGTTTGAAAAAGGGCTGGCCTCGGCCGAGCAGTATTACCAGAACGCTTTTGCGGGGGCGGCCTGAGGGAGAAAGGGAAGAACGAAGGTGTCCCTTCCCTTTCTCGTTTCAGTGCCAGCCACGTTAACCGGTTGCGGGGTTCTTTTTAACGGCTTTTGGGAAAAACGCCCTTTTCATCGGAGATCACGATTTCCACCCTCCGGTTTTGTTGCCTGCCGGCTGCCGTCTTGTTGGAAGCGACCGGATAGTCCTCCCCGTATCCCCTCGTGACAATGCGCTGGGAATCGATGCCCTTGTCAACCAAGGCGTCCCTGACCGCCTCGGCTCTTTTTTCCGACAGGGTCTTGTTGTAGCCGGGAGAGCCCGTGTTGTCGGTATATCCTTCGATCATGACGTTCCTGTGGGAATCCGCCTTCATGAATTCCGCCAGCTTGTCGATGTTTTTCATCGCTCCAGGCTTGAGAGACGCCTTGTTGACGGCGAACAGGACGCTTCCCAGTGTCAGAACCAGACCACGATTGGTTTTTCGGGCCTTTAGACTGGCAAGCTGGGCCCGGAGACGGGCAATTTTTTCCCGTTTTGCCTCCAGCCGGAGCTGTTCACGCCGGGATCCCGCCTTTTTGATTTCTGCCTGAATCCGGTCGGCTTCGGCTTTTTCCTTGGCAATGGCGATACGCTTCCGGACCAGATAGGCATAATGATCCACATCCGACACCGGTGCGCCTTTCTTGAGCAAGGCCTTGGCCTTGTCCAGCTCTGAAGAAGCCTTCTGGATCTGGTCGGGAGCGGACTGCATCACACTGCTGTCCTGGTGAACGGCGTCATATTCGATCTGGGCTTTTTCCAGACTGGAATTGTGGGGCGGGGCGCTCGCGCATCCCGAGAAGAGGGAGAAGGCGAAAATGGAAAGGGCGAGGCCGCCCAAACGGATTTTCTGGGACATTTTGGAGACTCCTTTTTTCAAGAGGTAGGGATATCAGTTTGGCATGCCAACCGGTTCTCCGGAGGAATTTTCCTTATTGTCGATCTCGTTCTGAAGAGACTGGAGACTTTTGTCCAGTTGCGTTTCGGCCTCTTTTGTCTTGGCAGTCTGGGTCTTGGCCAACGCCAGCTCTGCGTCCACACGGGCTTCATCGGCCAGGTAGCGCGCACTTTTGTAATCGCCCATTTTCATTTTTTTCCGGGCTTCCTTGAACTTTGTCTGAGCGGCTATCAGGTCAACCGCGTCATAGTTGCGCGTTCCGGCCCGGTCGGCCTGGTCGACCATCATCTTGGCGCGGGCCAGAGAATTGTCCGGTTTGAGTCCCGCGCTCGCGCAACCTCCCAATAAGATTGTCGCGCCGATCAGGGCAAGTCCCATGACGCTTCCATGAGAACGTTTCAGTCCAGGGTTCATTTCGTACCTCCTTGTTGGGTCAAATTTCTCAAAAAATGGAAGATTGCCGGGGGAGCCGGTACTTCTCGCCCGGAAACCCCTTCTCATGATCAGGAGGGAAAAAAGGACGAACGGGATCTCGTCCGGATCCAACTCCTGGTATTGATCATAACAGATTTAATGTTTTTATTTTATTGAAACTTAAAATTAACACCCAAAAAATGAAGAAAAAATCAGAAGATTCATTCGGAAGATAAGAAGATGATGAGACACGCCTTGGCAGGCTGACATATGGTATATAAGTTTGTCATGAGGTGGATCTGAGGGGAATCGGTCGAGAGCATGTGAGGGCCAGCCCTGTATTTTGCTCCAGGCTGGTCCTGCCGAGAACGTCTCCGGCGTATGCAAGTGAAGACAAAGAAGAATGAATAATGAAGAATGACCTGTCCTGCTCCTTCATGGGAAAAGAGAGTTGACGGGCAAATTCTTTGTGATATATTAATCATGGGTGTTTATCTCAATCCGAGACAGAGGAAAAGGATGTCCATACGTCCGGTACATGCGCCACAAGAAAATTTTCCTTTTCAGTCCACGGAGGGGCTGGGGAGGAGTAAGCCCCTGTCCGTCCCGGGTAGGGTTCCGTCGCCCGTCCTGACGGAATCTCCTGCCGATATGTCGGAGAGGGTTCTTGCGTCCTTGTCCCGGATCGGAAATGAGCCCGGTGTCGTGACCGTCTACACGGAGCCGATGGGTGGAGCTGTGTTGACGGATGTCAGCGTCAAGCTCACCGACGGAGGAGACGGGACCCGGACAATTCACAACCACTACGGTGCTCCATTGACGATGCCTCCTCCCTCTTCCGAAGGGGTGGCCTCGCTGGGATCTTACGAGGATTCTGCCAGGGTCGCGAACGATGCCGACCTGTATTTCCAGGGGTTGAAGATCAACCGGCGGATCTGAACCTTCCTTCTTTGACAGACCAATGAGGTAGCGACGTGGAACAGTTTGGTGTCAACCAGACAGCAAACCTGGACAACCCTCTTCCGGGTGCGAGAAATGCCCCCCGTTCCCCTGATGACACCTTGCCGGCACGGCGGGAGATCCCTCCCCGTCCCCGCCCGGAAGAGGTTGAACCGCAAACTTTCGCCGACCATCCGGACCGCGCACCCGGCGGCGAAAGAGGCCGACTTGATTTTTATGCCTGATGCGGAACCCCGGTCCGGTTCCGGCAGGGAAGAATTTATCTCACTGAAAAAAAAGACCCTCGGTGAGTTTACGGTGCACGACACCTTGCCGATGGTCGTCCAGACACTTCCCGAGAAAATCTCCGGTTCACTCGTTCCCCGAAGATCGATCCTGCCTGTTTATCCATCCTCCTGGACTTCCGGCCCTTCGGAGGGCCAGATCCCCTGGCTTGTCCTGTTCCAGTCCATGGAAGAACGCCTTAACCAGATGATGGTTATTCTGGCACGCATTTCGTCCGGTGAGCCGGTAAGGCTTCCGATACCCGTTCCCGTGGAAATCTCCGAAGCAGGGATTCTATTCAGTTCCGAAAGGATGTATCCGGAAGGAGATATCCTCCATCTCCTGATTGATCTGCCTGTTTTTCCGCCCGTCGAGCTGGAAACACGTGCCCGCGCTGTAGGTGCCGTCGACCGAGGAAGGGAGGAAGAAGGAAGATATGAAATCCTCGCTTCTTTCGAAGGCCTTCCCGTGGATCTCCGGGATCGCCTGCTCCAGTATATTGTCGTCCGTCAAAGGGAAGAAATCCGCCATGGATATCCTGATAAGGCCGTTGCGACTTCCCGGAGAATCGGATAGTCTGATCCATTATCAATGAAACCGGACGCCGGTCCGGAATCCGGCATCATTTTTCCGAACACTCTCACCCGATAAGGAATCACGAAAGGAGCCGCATTTGTTCAACCCCTGGCACGACCTGTCGCTTGGAGACAACTTTCCCCACGAATTTGACGCCCTGATCGAAATCCCTTACGGCAGCCGGGTCAAATACGAGATGGACAAGGACAGCGGACTGATCCGGGTGGATCGGATCCTTTACAGCGCCGTTTATTATCCCGCCAACTACGGACTGATTCCGGGGACGTATTGCGAAGACGGGGATCCGATGGACGTGTTTGTCCTGGGGGAAGATCCGCTCAGCCCGGGGGTCGTGGCCCGTATCCGGCCCGTCGGTATTCTCCGGATGGTGGATGGCGGTGAAAACGACGACAAGATTCTGGCGGTTCTGGCCAAGGATCCTCTTTTCAGCCTCTATCGTCATGTGGAAGATGTTCCCCCACATCTCGTCAAGAAGATCGAGCGCTTTCTGGAGGATTACAAGATCCTCGAAAACAAGTCTGTCAAGGTCAACGGTATCGAAGGGAATGCCGAAGCCAAGAAAGCGCTTCAGGAGTCCCGCGAAAACTACCTGAAGAATCGGGATACGCTGATCCGGAAAAAGTGAAGTCTGGCGGGATCCCGACGGGTGATGGACAAGGCGGCGGGAAAAGGTGTCGATGTTCGTCTGGAAAAGGTTTCGCGTCGCTTCCAGGTGGGAGGAGAGGCATTCCTGGCATTGTCGGACGTCAGCCTCTCCGTTCCGCCCGGAGTCCACTGGTCCCTGGTGGGTCCCTCCGGTTCAGGAAAGTCTACGCTTCTCTATATGATGGGCCTTCTTGAAAAACCCTCTTCCGGAGAGGTGTGGCTGGACGACCGGCGAACGGATATCATGGGAACTGCCGAGCGGGCTTCCATCCGAAACCAGCGTATCGGTTTTGTGTTCCAGAACTTTCAGCTGATTCCCCGGACGACCTCCCTCGAAAATGTCGAAATGCCTCTTTTGTACAGGAAAGTTCCGTCCAAAGAACGACGTGAAAAAGCGCGATCCATGCTTGCGAAGGTCGGCCTGTCAGGTCGGGAAAACCATTATCCGTCGCAGCTTTCCGGAGGACAGCAGCAGAGAGTGGCCATTGCCCGCGCTCTTGTGACGCAACCGGGTCTGGTTCTCGCCGACGAGCCGACAGGAAACCTCGACAGCGCATCATCGAGGGATATTCTCGAACTGCTGGAGCAGCTCCGGCAGGAACAGCACTTTACCCTCGTTCTGGTGACGCATGACCCGCTGGTGGCCTCCCGCGCCGTTCTCCAGATCAGGATGCGGGACGGCCGGATCGAGGGGATGGGATCGTGAACATCGTCGGTCTGGCTTTCCGGTCGCTGGTGAGGAATCCGTTCCGGACCATTCTGACCATGCTCGGGATCGTCATCGGGACGGCATCCGTCATCCTATTGGTTTCACTGGGGATGGGGGCCCGCCATCTGGTCCTTGACAGCATCAACAACCTGGGACCCAACCTCCTGGTTGTCATTCCGGGAAGCGTGACGGATTCAGGGGCCCAGGTGGGAGGCGGGACCGACACCTCCCTGACGCTGGAAGACGCGCGCGCCATTCGGGAGGGGTGCCCATCGGTCCTCGAGGATTCGGCCGCGCTCCGGACGGCGGGTCAGGTTCTGTCCGGCAACGCCAACTGGTCCACCGTGATCCTCGGGACGGAATCGACCTATCTTGCGGTACGGAACTGGGAGTTGTCCCGGGGAGCGTTCTTCACCCATAGGGACGTGGTATCGATGAACCGGGTGGCGATCCTTGGAAGAATGGTGGCCCGCCACCTCTTCGGATTCACGGATCCGGTGGGGCGGTGGATCCAGATCAACCATTCGCCTTTCCGTGTGATCGGCATCCTGAGCCCCAAAGGCCAGTCGCCTATGGGCATGAACCAGGACGACATGGTGGTCATTCCCATCACGACCCTCCAGACCCAGATCATGGGGGTAACCTATGTGGGCGTGATCCTGGCCAATGCCCTGTCGACGGAAAAGGTGCATGCGGCCAGTCGTGAAATCAGCCGTCTTCTCCGCATCCGCCACCATATCGCGGAGGACGGCCGACCGGATTTTTCTGTTCAGCCGATGAGTGACATTACCCGGACCGCCAACAGGATGTCCCTGATCCTGACAATCCTGCTGGTGGCGATCGCCTCCATCTCCCTGGTCGTCGGAGGAATCGGGATCATGAATATCATGCTGGTTTCCGTACGGGAAAGGACCCGGGAAATCGGTATCCGGATGGCCATCGGCGCACGCCCTGCCGATATTGTGACCCAGTTTCTTGTAGAAAGTTCCGTCCTTTCGCTGGCCGGTGGCTTGACAGGTGTTCTTCTGGGGACTGGAGGCATCCTGTTGCTCAGGGAAACAGTCGGGTGGCCAGCCCCCTATCCGCTGGCCTTCATGTCCGGAACGCTGCTTTTTTCCGGTTGTCTGGGAATCCTTTTCGGGCTTTATCCTGCCATCGTCGCCTCCCGTCTGGATCCGATGGTCGCTTTGCGGTATGAATAAGGCAGGGGCGTGAATGGGCGTATGAAACAGTTTTTTACGGGAAAAAAATGGCTGGTAGCCGTGCTGATCCTGGTTGTCGGAGGGGTGGTCTGGGCATTCCGGGACCATAAAAACGCAGGGGGACTGGACCGGTATTTTGTGACGAGGCCGGTTGTCAGGGGGGATCTCGAGAAAAAGGTGACCGCGACCGGAAGGCTCAAGGCCCTGAAAACCGTTCATGTGGGGGCCCAGGTCAGCGGGATTATCACGGAGGTCCGGGCGGAGTTCAACAGCCGGGTCCATAAGGGCGACATACTGGCACAGATCGATCCGGCGATTTATCGCGCCCAGGTGCTGGAAGCCCGCTCCAATCTCCAGAAGATCCGGACCCAGATCATTCTGGATCGACTGGCGCTCAAACGCGACAAGGATTTGTTCAAAAAGCACATTATCGCGCAGAACGTGTTTGACCAGGATCAGGGGAAGCTGTCGATGGATCTGGCCAACCAGGACGAACTGACAGCGGAGCTGTCCCTCGCCAATGCCAATCTTCGTTATACGACGATCCGGTCTCCGATTGACGGTATCGTCATCTCTCGGCAGGTTCAGGTGGGACAGACCGTCACGGCCGCCTTCCAGACCCCAAAGCTTTTCACCATCGCCCAGGACTTGTCAGAAATGCGGCTGGACACCCGGGTGTCGGAATCGGACATCGGAGACGTCAGCAAGGGACAGCGGGTGACCTTTCGGGTGCCGGCCTATCCGTCCCGTATCTTTTCGGGCCAGGTCATCATGGTTCGCGTTCACCCCAAGACGGTCTCCCATGTCGTGACATACGATGTCGTATCCCGCGTCTCCAATCCCGATCTGGCCCTGAAACCCGGGATGACGGCGCTGGTCACACTTCATGTCGGTATTCTCAGGGGTGTGACGCTGATCCCCAACGGGGCGCTGGTGTTCCGCCCGTCCGAAAAGTTTCTGAAATCCGTCGACCTGTCAGCTTACCGCCACAAGACTCTTGTTTTCAGGATTGCGGGAAATCGCCTGATTCCGGTTCCCGTGGAGACGGGTGCCACGGATGGGCGCGTGTCGGTTGACCTGTCCGGAAAGCTTCATCCGGGTGACAGGGTGATTGTTCGGGATCGCCTCGGGAATGACCGCGAAAGCCATGGAGGATTCATGTAATCGCCTGGATCCACGGTTTTCCGGCAGATGTCAGGCAGGACTTCGGAATGAAGAGGTGTTCGGGTCAAGTTTTGTCCGGCTTGATCCGAAAAAGATGCAAGGGGCAATCGGAAGACAACGGACTGAAAGGGAGCGGAAGTGGCGGAAAGCATACTGTCCCAGGAGGAGGTCAACGCCCTCCTGCGGGGACTTTCGGAAGGAGAGGTCGAGACCCAGGCCAAGTCCGCCGATTCGGGAGAGCCCGTCAAGCATTACAACCTGGCCAGCCAGGAACGCGTTATCCGCGGGCGCATGCCCACACTGGAAATTATTAACGAACGATTCGCGCGATTCTTCCAGGTGACCCTTTCAGCAACACTGAGAAAGACCGTCGAATTTTCTCCCCAGGGAATCGAGATGGTGAAGTTCGGGGATTTCGTCAAAAAAATTCCCATGCCCTCGAACATCAATATTTTACGGCTCGAGTCTCTCCGGAGAAATATCCTGCTCATCATCGATGCCCGCATGGTCTATCTGCTGGTGGACCACATGTTTGGCGGCACGGGCAGGGGACATGTCAAGATTGAGGGAAGAGACTTTTCTCCGATTGAAGCCCGCATTTCCAGAAATGTCATGGATCTTGCCATCAGTGATTTTGAAAAGGCCTGGGGGCCGGTTCACTCCATGCCGATCACTTATATTCGCTCCGAGATCAACCCCCAGTTCGCGGCCATCGTCGCCCCGACGGAAATGGTGATCACCATGGCCTACCGTCTGGAAATTGACGGGCAGGGCAGGACAATCTACATTTGTATCCCCTACTCGACCATTGAGCCGATCAAGGAGAAACTTTATACCGGTTTTCAGAGTGACCAGTACGAAGTGGACAACCGCTGGATCACCCGTCTTCAGGAACGGCTCGAGGAAGCGCCCCTGGAGATGGAGGTCTTTATCGGAGAATCCCGTTTTACCCTCCGGGATGTCCTGGGGTGGAAAACCGGAGATGTCTTTTCTCTGGATCGTTATGTCAGCGAACCTGTAGAGGTTCGCGTGGAAGGCATGCTCCGTTTTCTGGCGAGGCCCGGAATTTTCAGACATCACAGGGCGATCCGGATCGAAAAAAGAGTCCCTCCCCCCACCCGTTATGAGGAAGAGGATGAAAGACCGGTCACATGACCGGTCTTTCTGACGATTTCCCTTTTCCGGCCATTTTCTTTGTACGCCTCCCCCGAATCATTTTCCTCCCTTCGCAGTTTCGAGACTGATGAGATCTTCCGGATAATGGGGGATTGTCTGCCGGCAGGTTCTCGGGCATCATGGGAGGAGGGGCCACTGCCCTTCTGAGCCGGAGGTCTCTCTGCCATGTTCAGGGGGAATGCGACAAACCCAATGCCATCCTGAGAGTTTCGATGAACGACAACAACAAGGTCATTGCTGAGCTCACCGCTTTTTTCGCCATCAGCCGGGAGCTTGCCAGTTCACCCGATCTGGATCAGGCACTGAAGAGAATTCTGGAAATCATGGAAGAGCAGCTGGGTTTTCACCGGAGCTCCATCCTTCTGATCGAGGGGACTTCCGATGAGCTCAGGACGGAAATTGCCCACGGCCTTTCGGAAGAGGAAATCAGAAAAGGGCGTTTCAAGGAGGGGGAGGGCATCACGGGTTCGGTGTTGAAAACCGGAAAACCGATCGTTGTTCCTGATATTTCAAAAGAACCCCGTTTTCTGAACAGGACCGGATCCCGTTCCGAACGGAAGTCACAGGAGAGGCTGGCCTTCCTGGCGGTTCCATTGACGTTCCAGAGCCGGAAGGTCGGCGTCCTGTCGACAGACTGTTCGATCTCTCCGGATGGGGGGGACCTCGATGAGGATCTCCGGGTTCTGACGACCATCAGTTCCATCATTGCCCAGGCTGTTGTTCTCAGAAAACAGTTCATGGAGGAGCGCAAGACGCTTGAGGAAAGGGCGCTGAGACTTGAGCACCACCTGAAAGACCGGTATGCGATCGAAGGATGGATTGGCCACAGCCGCATCATGCAGCAGATTGCGGAATCCATTCATCTCGTGGCCAAAAGCCGGGCAACGGTACTGGTCATGGGGGAGAGCGGAACCGGAAAGGAGGTGGTGGCCAAGGCCATCCACTTCAACAGCCCGCGGAACCGCAAACCCTTCGTCCAGATCAACTGCGCCGCAATTCCGGAGTCTCTCCTGGAGTCGGAGCTGTTTGGTCATGAAAAAGGGGCTTTCACCGGGGCGCATATTTCGCGTCCGGGAAAGTTCGAACAGGCCAACGAAGGCACGATCTTCCTGGACGAGGTGGGAGAAATCTCCCCGGTTGTCCAGGTCAAGCTCCTGAGAGTTCTTCAGGAGCGCGTCGTCGAGCGGGTGGGAGGTGCCCGGACCATTCCCGTGGATGTTCGCATCATTGCCGCGACGAACCGGAACCTTGAGGAGGCCATCCGGAAAAACGCGTTTCGTGAAGATCTCTATTACCGTCTCAATGTTGTACCGATCTTTCTTCCCCCTCTCCGACAGCGCAAGGAAGATATTCCCTTGCTGATCGAACATTTTCTGGGGCGGTTCAACATGGAAAACGGCCGTTCGGTCCGTATTTCCCCCGGGGCGGTCCTGGCCCTGCTGGAACATGACTGGCCGGGAAATGTCCGGGAACTTGAAAATACGGTGGAACGACTCGTCGTCATGTCCCAGAGCGATATGGTCGAAGAAACGGACGTCAGCCGGACACTGGCACTTTTTTCGTCCTTCACTCCCCCTTTCAGTCGGGTCCCTTCCGGGGATTCTCCCCGTCCGGGTAAGAGGATATCCATGGCCGACGGGAGAGGGGAAGGGCTTCTCCTTCCTGAGGCGGTGTCCGAACTGGAACGGAAAAAGATCCTCGATGTGCTCGAGCGGACAGGATGGATCAAGACGCGGGCCGCTGCCCTTCTCGGTATCACACCCCGGCAGCTGGGATATCGCATGATGAAGTATGCCATTGATCCCTCTCCTCCCTATATGAAAGAGATAAGATCTCCAAAAGTGCCAGACCTTTGACCTCGAGGCACTGTTCCCGCAATAATGGAAAATTACTATCAAAAGACTGATCGTGGCGCTCGCCGATTTTTCCCGCGGGATATTTCTGCCTCCTTCCGGAGGCGGAAAAATGTCGAAATTCTGAAAACCATGTGGCTCTGAGTCACCATACCGGTTCCACCCCAAAGAAGAACGGATTGATTCTTTCGGGGGGACAGGGAGGCCTCTTGCACTTAGCTTCCGTTCTCCTGATTCTTGTACCGGTGATGCCCCTTGCGGGCGCCGGCATGTCCTATGCCTTTTCCCGGGGAGATGACGGGAAAGCCTTTTCCTGGACCCGACTGGGAGTCGTACTGTCGTTACTGGACTGCATCATCCTCGTGGGCCGGTCCGGAAGCGGACTGATCCGGGCACAACTGTTTCCCGATCCGTTCTCCCGGATCCCCGGTCCAGCCATCGGTCTGGTCTACGATCCCCTTGCGGCTGTCATGAGTTTTCTCATTCTTTCGGTCAGCCTTGTCATTCTGGCGTTTTCCCGAAGGTACATGACGGGGGAACCCCGGTCGGACCATTTTCTGGGAGCCATTGGCCTTGCGACGGGATTCCTTTTGCTTCTGGTGACCGCGCGAAACCTCGTTCTTCTTTATGCGGCGTGGGAACTGGTTCTGGTCGCCCTCTGTCTCCTCCTGGTGCACCACAGGAACAGAAGGGAGTCCAGCCGTCCTGCCCTCAAAACATGGGTCATGAACCAGATCGGGGGGGGATTTTTTCTGGGGGGAATCCTGGTTCTGGGACAAGCGGCGGGAACTTTTGATCTGGACGGACTTTTCGCCTCGCTCCTCCCCGGACCCATAGACGGTGGGGCCGGCCTGTTTTCCGGAAGGATGACCTCCTCTGCCATCGTATGGGGGACGCTCCTGATCGGGATAGGCATTCTTGTCCGCTCCTCCCAGCTCCCGTTTCATCTCTGGCTCCCGGTGACGCTCGATGCCCCGACTCCGGTGTCAGGTTTCATGCATGCCGGCATCGTCAACGCCGGCGGTTTTGTCCTGAATCGGCTCTCACCCCTTTTTGTTCATTCTCCGGGGGTCCTTCATGGCCTTTTTGTCGTCGGTGCGGCAACCGCGATTTACGGTTCGGCGGTCATGCTGGTCCAGGTCAGCGTGAAACAGACGCTTGTCTATTCAACGATGGGCCAGATGGGCTATATGTTTGCCGAGTGTGGCCTGGGGGTTTTTCCGGCGGCGATTTTCCATATGATCGCCCACGGTATTTTCAAGGCGACGCTGTTTCTGGGATCCGGAAGCGTCATTCACACATCCCGGTTCCATGAGCATTCCCCCAAAGGCTCCCTCTCACGGGCCTTTGGCAGACACAGGATCCTGTGGGTTCTGGGGGGCGCCCTTCTGATCAGTCTCCCCCTGATCCTGTTGCTATCCGACACATTTCGCGGAAAGCCATTTCTACCGGGGACAGGAGGCCTGATCCTTCTCTTCTTCGGATTGGCGACCGCCATGCAGACAGTTTTCAACCTCTTTCGTTTCAGTCACCTCCTGACCCCGAGGGCAGTACTGGCTTTCACCGGCATGTTTGCCCTTGTATTCGGACTCTATTGGGGCGGCCTGACCTGGTTTGACCGGATCCTGGATCCCCTGTCCAAGACGCAGTTTTTGACTCCGCAGGGGCCCGCCTGGTCATTTTTTTACCCGGTTGCCCTTCTGACCATGGGTTTTATCCTGGTAGCAGGATGGATTTTTCTGGCGCGGGAGGCATCCGACGGCCGAAAGTTTCCGGCCGTTTTTGCATTGTCGGGCCGTCTGCATGATTTTCTCGACCAGTGTGGGTATGCGGAGATCCTTGTTCACCGCTGGCTTCGGACACCACTGGAATCATGGGCATCATCCATCCGGAAAATACATGAGAGAACCGGGGAAGGTTCCTCCCCGGAAGCCTTTCTGACAGGAAAACCTGATGAATAGTGTTCTCATCAAAGTGGTGGAAGGGCTGACACTTGCCATTCCGATCGCAGGGGCGGCGATGATCCGGTTTTTTCCGTTTTCCCGCCCCCTCCCTGGATGGGTTTTTTCACTGCTGTTTCTTGTTCCGGCGGGTACAGATCTCCTGTCGATCGGGTTATTTCGCATTCAGCCGGATCCGGCCCGTTTTCTGCCACAGATTTTCGCCCTTGTGCTCCTCCTCGCTGTCTTGTTCTCCTGTTACCTGATTTTCCGTTTCGAGATCGAACAGACTGTTTCCGGTGGCGCGTTGGGGTTTCTCCTCCTTTTTTTCTCCTCCGGGTTCCTTCTTTCCCAAGGTCTCTGGCTCGCCCTTTGTTTCTGGTTGGGGTTCCTGGCCACGGCATACCTGATTTTCCGGGCCTTTTACGGTTCGCGTCCCGTCGGGAATCTTCCATTTACAGGGCCCCTTCTGTTTTCGGGTATTCTCTTTTCGCTTGATCTCCTGCCGGCAGGAAGGTGGATCTCTCCTCTGGCCTTTCTCCTTTTCATGCCATTTTTCCCTTTCCAGCGCTGGATGTCCTTCACTCCCCGATCCGGGGCGGCGACTGTCTGGATTGCCTGTCGGGTTGTTCTTTTTGCCCTGTCCGCATGGGGGATCTACCGGTGGTGCCCCTTGTCTTTTCTGGCGGGAGGAAAATCCCTGGATGTTTTTCTGGGCTTGTGCGCTTTGGCCCAGATTCAGGGAGCCCTTCTCGCCATGGGAGAGTCTGTGGCACGAAAAAGGATATCCGCGGCTATCTTTTCCCAGATGGCCCTGTGCACGCCACTGATCCTTCTCGCCTTGCCAGGTCATCCAGGGAGGGCTGCCGTTCTTGTGGTTTCCCTGGTGTTGCCGTCTCTGGCGCTCGGAGTCTTGGCGGATCATCTGGAACATGAGACGCAACGGCAGAATTTGGGGGATATGGGTGGGTTGTTCCGTGACATGCCCCGCGCGGACATCCTTTTTTTCCTCTTCATTCTGGCGCTGTCCGCGATGCCGGGTTCCGGACTTTTTGCGGGTGTCCTGGGCTCCGATTTTTCTGCCGCCGGTGATTTCTTGTGGGTCTGGCCCATCGCATCCATCTCCGGCGTCGTTCTCCTCCAGTGGTCTTTGTGGGCGGCGTGGGAGCAGATTTTTCTCGGTCCACCGAAAAACACGGCGCTTCCGGTTTCGGATATTTCTGCCAGATTGGCGTCTTCCCTCGTACTGGCATTCATTCCTCCCATTTTTCTGGGAATCTGGCCGGGAATTCTCGGGTCGATTCTCTTGACGGCGGGGGGGGTCTGATGGATCCGCTCTTCTTCCTTCCGGAGGACCCGGAGCGCCGCCATGCGGTGATCGATGTCCGCTCCCGCATCCGGCTGGCTATGGAATTGGTGCCGGACGCATGGCCGATGGATACCTTTATTCACCATAACCCCCTGAATGGCCTGGAGGATTTGCCCTTTGAGGAAGCGGTCCGCACTGGAGAATCCTTATTCGGGGGCAAGGGGTATCCCTCGCCGGAAAGCATCCGTGGCGCAATCCGTGACGGCCGCATCAGCATAGAGGATCTCGAACAGACTTTTGGACGGATCTCGTCCCGGCCGGAGAGGGAAAAATCGATTGCGTTCGGTGGAAAGACGGTAACCCTTGCGAACATCTCCCTTTCCGAATACCTTCTGGCCCCGGATCTTCCGCCTTACGCTCCGGAGGCGGGGGATCCCGAAGGAATCGTCTGGTTGAGAAGGCTGGTTCCGGGGATCGCAGAAAGCTTGTCACAGCTGGGAAAGTTTACTGAAATCGGCAACCTTTACCGGAATCTGGAGGACATCTTTTCCCGTATTCCGGACGGGTCTGGCAAGGAGAAGGAACCGCAGCCGGATGATGCTCCCGATCCTGTGGATTTTGTGGAGAAAACGGTGGGTTTTCCGGGTGAACGGCAAACCTTTTCGGGCTGGGTGGACCGTCTATTCGGAACGGAGATCACGGAAGCCCTCAACGCTCTTCTTTCCGACGCGACATCCCTGTATCTCGACGAAGGTCAGGCCTTCTGGGCAGTCCCTGGCCGGGAGCGCGGATTTTACCGGCTGTTTCGGGACAAGTGGGCTTCCCGTTCGTCGTCTGTTTCCTCCCACCCGTTGATTCCATCCCGCTTTTCCGCCCTTCCGGATTCCCCTGAAGAGGCCATCCTGAAGGTTATGGACGCCTGGCAGATTCCGAGAAAAGAGTGGGTCTCCCTTTTTTCCAGGGAATTTTCCGCCCTTCCCGGCTGGTCGGGAGCGATCAAGTGGCGGGGGGGAGAACATTCCGAAGAAGAGAGGCTCCCTTTCCGGATCGAACCCGGAGAATGGCTCGCGATCCGGCTATCCCTGGAATCCGTCATGATCGAGGAGGTCCTGGAGAAGTTCCTGGGGTTGGGGCCTTCACGCCATACGCTGGAAGCTTTTCTGCGGAATCACGCGAGCGAATGTGCCGTCCGGTATCTGCGACAGGAGCCTTCCCTCCCGCTCACCCTTGTTCAGGATATCGACCGGCTGATCGAACGCTCCCCCGTTTGGGGACAGCTGGATCCATACTGGGAAGGGATGTGGGAACGTTGTGTCCGCTCTCGCCAGAAAGCCTCCGGAGAACGTTTCAGGATCGTCTGGTCCCTCTTCCGGCTGTGCGCTTTTCTGGGAACCTCCGTTCCCGGGGAAATCGGAACCGATCCCGGATTTCTGGAAAACGTGCGTGAATGGCACGGGAGAATTCCCCGTGAACGGTTCGGTTACTGGGGCGTTCTCGCCTCCGAGAAAGCCTATCGGGACTGGTTTCTATCGGAGATTTCCGCGAGAAAGGAAAAGACGTTTCCCAGGGAAAAAATGCGCCCCGGGGATCCGGTCCAGACGGATCCGTCCGTCCGGGCACAGGTCCTTTTTTGTATCGACGTCCGCTCGGAAGGGGTCCGGCGGCATCTGGAACATATCGGTCCCTATGAGACGGCGGGCCTTGCCGGATTTTTCGGAATTCCGATCCGTTTCAAGGGTTTTGGCTCGGATCACGTACAGATCCTGTCTCCCGCGATCCTTTCCCCCCACCACATGCTCGCTGAAATCCACCGGCCCTATGAGGTCGGAACCGTTCGCCAGTTCTTCAGGGGACGAAGGTGGCTTCTGTGGCTCAGCCACCTCGTGCATGAGATGAAAAACAATATCGTCACTCCATATGTGTTTGTGGAAGCCATCGGATGGATGTCCGGACTTCCCCTTTTCGGAAAAACGTTCTTCCCGGGGTGGTACCACCGGCTGGTCGCCCGGTCCGAGAGGATGTTTGTGCCGGCGATCTCCACGACCATCCCCCTGGACAAGATTTCGGAAAAGGAAGCCCATGATATTGTCCTGTCGGAAGAGCGCAGTGTGATCCGGCAGGTCCTGTTCGGAAAATTCGGGCAAAAAGCCAGAACCTTGCCCCAAAGTGCCCTTGAAGAATTCCGTTTTCTCGTCCTTTCGGGGACTCCCCTGTCCGGGGGAAGCCATGATCAGTTGACAACACTCGGACACCTGCTGGGCATCGGGCGTGAGGAAGAGCTGGCACTGATCGCCGAGCTCCGGGAAGTCCATCAGCTGAGGCCGAAACGATCGGAGAGACGTTTGGAAGAGCTTTCCCGAATGGGGCTGACCCACTCCGAACAGGTGGCTTTCGCCGAAACGGCCCTTTCCCTGGCGGGACTTCATCGGGATTTTGCTCCCCTGGTGGTGTTTGTGGCCCACAAGAGCACATCGGAAAACAATCCATATGAATCGGCACTGGATTGCGGTGCCTGTGGGGGTCAGGACGGAACGCCGAATGCCCGGGTTTCGGCGGCCCTTCTGAACCGCCCTTCTATCCGCAGGGCGCTGGAAAAGAAAGGTATCCGGATTCCGGACAGCACATGGTTTCTCGCAGGTGTCCATGACACGACGACCGATCAGTTCCGGTTCTTCGATGGGGAAGACTGGCCGGTTTCCCATGAAAGGCTGATCAGGGAATTTATCTCCGACATCCACCAGGCGGGTCAGTCCTGGGCATCCGAAAGACTCAGGACGTTTCCGGGGAAGTATCAGGACCCCCGGGGTGCTCCGGCCACCCTTCTCGCCGTCCGTTCCCACGACTGGGCCGAAGTCCGTCCCGAATGGGGCCTTTCCGGCAACGCCGCTTTCTTTATCGGACGCAGAAACCTGACACGGGGGATCGACCTGGGTGGACGGGTGTTTCTTCAGGAATATGACGATGTGCTCGACCCCACGGGAAAAATTCTGGAAACGGTGCTGTCGGGCCCCCTGGTTGTCGGACGCTGGATCAACCTCGAGCATTATTTCTCGACGGTGGACAATGCTGTATACGGAAGCGGCAGCAAGGTGTCCCACAATGTGGTCGGACGCTTCGGAGTCCAGTTCGGCAATGGTGGTGATCTCAGGATGGGTCTGCCCTGGCAGACTGTCTTTGACGTCAGATCCAGCCGTCACCAGCCCGTCCGGTTGTTATGTGTGATTTCTGCCCCCCGTGACAAGGTGGATCAGGTCTTAAAGAACAACCTGACACTGGTCGGGCCGTTTGACCGGGGATGGGCCTTGCTGGTCGTCATGGATTCCGTCACGGGGATCTTTTGGGAATACAGGCCGGAGGACGGATGGAGGGAGTGGACAAGGGACGGAGACCGTTCGGCAAGGGAAGATACACACGCAGGCTCCAATGATCGGGGGGTTGAATGGAAGGCTTGAAACTCTATACTGTCAAGAAAGTCGAGATTGTTGTCGGGGGGGAACATCTCAAATTTGTGAAGACCCTGCTGGACGATGTAAGGGTGTCGGGCTATACGATCATTCCGAATGTTTCCGGAAAAGGACATAGCGGTTTTCATGAGGGCCACCTCATGTTCAACGACGTCAACACTCTGGTCATGGTCATCACGGTGGTCCCCGAAAACTGGGTGGAGACGATCCTTTCGGGGTTGACCCCCCTGTTCGAACGGTATTCGGGGGTCGTTTTCGTTTCCGATGTCCAGGTCAGCCGCCGGGAGTATTTCGGAGAAGACCCCAAGGGATCTTAACAAAGGCCCAAAGGTATTCGGATCTCCCCGTTCATCCTTTTTGGGAGATGGATGAACGGTCCCGGGTGTTCGAAGGAGACTTTCCGGACAGTCGGGGTTGCCAGCTCCTTTTTCCGGCCAGGATCAGAAAGGCCGGAGCCAGAATATTCAGACCCAGAAATTCCCGGGAAGCGGCCGCGAACCCTTCCCTTCCGTCTGCCCATCCAAAAAGAAAAGTCCCCAGTGCACCCGCCAGCATCACCATGATGTCCACATAACCTGACATCTGGTTGAACGTGTTGTTCTGTCCGGATCTTTCCGCGATCCATTTCAGGGAAGCCATCCAGAATAGCCCTGATGAGATGCCGTCGAGGCAGGCGATCCCAAGGAGCCCGGGTGCGGTGGGGGAAAGCCCGTATAGGGCCATACGGAGCGCAAGGGCACCGGACGCGCCGGCCAGGGCGATGCGGGCAACGCCTACCGTCATATGACGGGACAAAAGAGCTGCCGACAGAACCATGAACATCTCTGCGATGGCCGCAATCCACGGGATCCAGTCGGCATGCGGGGTGTGGGTTTTCATATACAGTTCCGCAAACGGAAGAAGCGGGGCGTTGACCATGTGGAAAAAAAAGAAAGAGAGCAGAACGAGAAATTCCTTCCTGTCCGGAATCAGACGGGGAGGGGAAGGAGGCAAGACATCCGTTTCCCGCGGGCCGGAGGTTCCGGAAAACATCAGCGGTACCACGGAAAGCAAAACGGCGAGCCAGAGGAAGGAGAATGTCCTTGCGACGCCGATCCCGACAATGATGGCCCCGGCCAGGAGGCCCAAAACGCCCAGAAAAAAGTGGTGGGCTCCGACAAACAGGAGCGGAGAGAAGCGTTTCTTCTGTTCATCGGCCTGTTTCTTGAGACGGGCCAGCCCGAGAGGCAAAAAGGGGAGTCTGGCGAGTTGAAGTGCCAGAACCATTGCGATCAGGGCCCAGGACGATCGGGTATGGGGAAGAAGAAACAACAGCGCGGGAAATGTCAGGAGGAAGACTGAAAGGGGGAGATCAAACCGGCGGCCGTGGTCATGGTCGAGCCAGCGTCCCAGGGGAAGCCGGACAAGAAAGACGAGAATGTTGGAAATCCCCAGAACCAGGCCGATGGAGGATTTGGAAAGACCCGCCTGGGAGAGAAAAACCGGGAAATAGGGCCAGACAAATCCTCCGGCTATTCCGTTCACAAACAATGCAGACAAGATCATCGCCATGGGGGGCAGGGAAAGAGAAGGTCTCTCCATTCGTCCATCCGGGGTTGTAGGGGGTGGTGTTGATTTTGGCCCGATCAGGAAACAGCGCACTTCAAGAATCCAGATTAGCACAAATTTTATCCGGCATTGATATTGCTTTGTTCCGGGGAAAAAGATGAATGGCCCTGTCCCGTCAAAGGAATGCGGAGGCAAAAGAAAATTTTTCTGAACAGGACACCCCCGGAAAGAAAGCTTTTCCTCCAGTCTTTTCTTTTGCTGCTGACGGGCTTCTTTTCTGGCTCGGTGGTGCCGGTCGCCCTGGCGGGTGGGGCTTTTGACTCGCCCGCGCTGAAGCAGCTTCTGGAGGATGCCAGATACTGGAAAAACAGGGGGGATCTGGGCCAGGCTTCTCGGATCTGGAAAAAAATTCTCTCCATCCGTCCGGATGATCCGAACGCCCTGTCCGAACTTGGCGTCCTGGAAGCCGAATCCGGAGATACCCCCGGAGCCCGGCATATCCTCCACCAGCTCGCCCGTACCCACCCCGGGAACCCGGGCATAGACCGCCTCAAATCGGCAATCCTTCTGGGAAAACTCGACAAAAAATGGCTTGTGAAAGCCCGACAATACCGGAGTGAAAGGAATTTCCCACGATCGTTTTTTGCCTATGAAAAGTATCTCAAGGGATCGCCTCCGCGGGGAGCGATTGCGCTGGAAGTTCTCCAGACCGAAGCGGCGGTCAAGGGGCGGTTCTTTCAGGCTGTCCAGGGTCTTCGGGCACTTCTTTCCCGACATCCCCGGAGCCATCGGATCCGGCTTGTCCTGGCCCAGTCCCTGATCAACCGGGAGTCCACGCGTCGGGAGGGGCTGTCGCTTTTGTCCGTGTTGGCGAAAAGCCGACTCTCGGATATTTCCCGGGAGGCCCGCTCTGCATGGCGGATGGGCTTGATCTGGCTTGAGGCGAAGCCGGTGGACAGAAAACTCTATGAGAACTATCTGGCGATGTTCCCCCAGGACCCTGTGGTTCGCCGCCTGCTGTCCCGTATACCAAAAAGCGATGCCCGTTATCGCGGTTTTGCCCTTTTGAAAAAAAACCGTCTGACAGCCGCCGCCGCCCTCTTCCAGAAAGCGCTCTTGTCCGATCCGCGGGACACGGAGGCCGCATGGGGATTGGGTTTGGTGCGGATGAAGCAGGGTCGTCACAGGGAGGCGGCGCATATTTTTCGCTGGAGCCTGAGACAGGACAACAAGCATCCTCGGCGGGAAGCACTCCTGGCGGAGGCGAAATACGATGGGTCCCTTGATGCCGGCCGGGAACTCCTGACCCGTGGGCAGTTTCAAAAAGCCCAGGGGGAGTTTGCACAGGCGATCCGGTTTTTTCCCCAGCGATTTGAGGCTTACGCGATGATGGCCGATCTTTGTCGGCAGGAGGGGAAACATGAGGAGGCGATTGTCTGGGGCAAAAAAGCCTGGCGTGCTCATCCCCGTGATCTTGCCGTAGCGCTCGGATTGCTGTCGGATCTGATTCGGTCGGGAAAGATGGGGGAGGCGGACGAATTCTTGTCCCGCGCGCCGGTT
>Ga0078972_1000690_pt2 | contig 67634 bp, 56 predicted proteins | sample YelNatPaOPGAMG01_FD_67568 | JGI IMG/M metagenome (GOLD analysis project Ga0078972, IMG submission 67568) | Hot spring thermophilic microbial communities from Obsidian Pool, Yellowstone National Park, USA - OP-RAMG-01 (SPADES assembly) (version 2) | ecosystem: Environmental > Aquatic > Thermal...
TAATAAGACCAATTGCAATAAGCCATGGCGCAAACTCACCACGCAAAGACCGCTCCCGTTATTTAATAGAGTTCGGATGGACAGGGACTTTCGATCCAACTGCGTATCTTTCTGTGCCTAAATCTATTGATTATCTTGGCTCACTTGTTAATGGGGGATGGGACATGATAATGCGGAGAAACCGCGCACTTGCACTCGAGGCGCGAAAATTGATTTGCAAATACCTTGAAATTGAACCGCCTACGTCGGACAGTTTAATCGGTTCGATGGCTTCTTTCAGGCTGTGGGACTCTTCAGAAAAAGAACCGCCAAAAACTGCGCTTTATGCCGATGTCTTACAAAACATACTTTTCGCGGAATATAAAATTGAAGTTCCAGTGGTTCCTTGGGAATATTTCCCGCGACGAACCTTGAGAATATCGGCGCAACTTTATAATTACCTCGAACAATATGAGAAACTGGCAAAGGCGCTTAAAGAGTTAAGGGATAAAAAACTGTAAACACGGTTTTGAGCGGTTAATTTGCTTTATGTATAAGCGGGAATTTCAAAATGATTCGGATTGACTAAATATTTCCGCGAATAAAAAATGTGAACCATGAAGTCGCCATATAAATCTATTGTTCTGGTTATTGTATGTTTCCTGTTCCCTTTTACAGTCAGGAGTCAATTGACCCCGGAAAGCCTTGAAAGATGGTGGAAGTCTATTGAAAAACCGCAACCGAGATCCAGCACGCGGGATTTTTTCTTTTTTGCATTTGAAGCTGCTGCGGCAAACTGGCATCCAGAGAGGGTTGAGGTTGCTTTAAAACTTGCGGCTACAAAACAAGACAGGAACCCGGATTCAAAAACTTACGGAAACTTTGCATGGTATTGGGAAGACAAAAGTCCGGACGACAGGAATTGTGTTGAATTTTGTATGCAGAAAGGGGCTCTTCTTTGGATTTTATTCAAAGACCGGTTAACACCCGGAGCGCGTGAAGTTCTTACTGAGATGTTTAAATATGCCGTTGAGGGTATTCGTCTGCATCGGGTTAATACTTCATATTCGAACATTTACATTAAGAAAACATGGAATTCCATTGCGCTTGGAGAATCCACTGGTAGGGATGACCTTGCAAAGGAAGGTTATCAGATGCTTCAGACATGGCTGAACTACACGAAAACGAACGGCATTTCTGAATACCTGAGTCCTACATACTATGCGGTTGATATGGAAAACGTTGGGTTAATTGCGCGTCATTCGAAAAATCCGGTTATCAGGGAAAAAGCGTGTCTGGCTATGCAGTATATCTGGACAGAGGTAGCGGCAAACTGGTTTTCGCCTGCTGAACGCCTTGGTGGAGCGCATAGCCGCGATTACGATTATCTTTTCGGAAGAGGTGGACTTGACGAATGGGTTGCTCGCGCCGGTTGGTCAACATACAGAAAACCCACGAATATGTTCTTTTATACTCAATGCTGGATACCGCCAGAGAACTGGATAAAAACCGATGTCCTTGAAAAATACCCGCGTATGGTCAGGCAAAGATGGGGCTCAGAGCCGTGGCAGAACGCATCGCAATGGCTTGGTAACACAATCGCAATCGGCACGGCAGGGGCGGCGTATCATGATTCTATGGACAAAACCTTTGTTGTTCTCTTTTCCGATCCGGATTTGCCAACATGTTATTATCTGATGGACGCGCGAATGGATCCTTATGGAAAAAAGAAGTATCCGACAGGTGGCGGTCATTTAAAATCGCACCATGTATTTCCGTTTTTCACGAGTGTTCAGAATAAAGACGAGGCATTGTTTCTTGCTGCTGCAACAGCAGGAACGCGCGCCTTCCAGCGTTCAGGGACAAATCTGACCTGTTGGTTATCACATATCGTTATTCCGCCGAAACTCCCCGTTTATACCGGCAATTCCGCCGAACCGGTGAATATTGAGGGGACGCTTAAACTGAAAGACATAAGCGAACCCATTTTTGTCAGACTTGGAAACGCGGTTGCGGCTTTCAAAGTTCTGTATGCAACAACTCCCGACAACAGGATTGCCAGTCTTGAGATTGTTGACGACAGCAAAGAGTATGGCGCACGGAGAATAACCTGTGTTCATTCCGAAAAGCCGCCGAAAGAAGGACGCGTTTTTATTGCCGTTTATTCCAAAGTAGCCGAAGGTTTGACTGAAGACGGTTTTAAGGATTTTGTAAAAAAATTTAACAATGTAAAAACCGACATTAAAAGAGACGGGAACATTATCGAGGTTTCAGCGTTGAGCGAATCCGCAAAATTAAGGCTTAAAGCAGACATTGAGAAGGAAAAACGGCTCATTATCGAAGGCGACGACCCGCAGGCAAGGTCTGCTTTGCTGATGGTCAATTCCAAAGAACTTGGTTTGCCGATTATCGAACGTGCGATTTCTCTAAAAGCAGAGTAAAATGAGGATTTTATGAGAACCCAAATCAAAAGGTTGTCTCCGGTTCTTATTACGATTTACATTTGCTTTTGCGGAGCAGTGAGTGAAATGACGAGTTATTCCGCAACTCAAAATGTAATTATAAAAAAGCAATTAATTTATTCCCCTGATGAGAGACCGACGCCGCAATGTCATGCCTCGACAATTGTCCAGACGCGCTCAGGGAAAATCCTTGCTGCATGGTTTGGCGGAACAAAAGAGGGAAATAAGGATGTATGCATCTGGCTGTCCCGCTACGAAAATGAGAAATGGACAAAACCTGTTAAGGTTGCCGACGGTATCCAATACCTGACAGCTGACGGGAAAGAATTTCGATATCCTTGCTGGAATCCGGTTCTATTTCAGCCATCAAAAGGAGCGCTTATGCTTTTTTACAAGATCGGGCAGAGTCCGGATTCGTGGTGGGGAATGTTGATGACAAGTTCTGACGATGGATTAACTTGGTCACTGCCTTATCGTTTGCCAGAGGGAATTATTGGCGCAGTAAAAAACAAGCCTGTTGAGCTTTCGGATGGGACAATAATATGCGGTTCAAGCACAGAAGACAAAGGATGGCGCGTTCACTTTGAATTGACACGCGATTTAGGAAATAAATGGATAAGGACGGGCGAAATCAATAATCCGCAGAAACTCTCTGCTATCCAGCCCACTATTCTTAAACATTCAGACGGAAAATTGCAGGCGCTTGGCAGAAGCAGACAGGGGAAAATCTGGGAGAGCTGGTCAGCGGATGGAGGACTGAACTGGTCTGAACCTGCGCTTTTAGATTTGCCAAATCCAAATTCAGGTATTGATGCGGTTACTCTTAAAAACGGCACTCACGTTCTTGTTTATAATAAGACCCCAAAGGGACGAACCCCACTTAATGTTGCAGTTTCCAGAAATGGCAGGGATTGGCGGGATGTTTCCGTCCTTGAAGATGAGCCGGGCGAGTTCTCTTATCCGGCAATTATCCAGACATCCGATGGCTTAATTCATATAACCTACACATGGAAGCGAATTTCGATAATGCATGTAATTTTGGATTCCGGAAAATTAGAATAGACTTTTTACAAAATTAGATGAAAGATACAAAACTATGAAAACAAGATTGAAATTACTGGTTTTCTTTTTTTCATTATTGGTTGTATGGGTTTCCTGCGCCCGCGATGTTACATTCCTCGCTACATCAGATTGCCATTATGATTATCCGGAGAATGAAGACAGGAATGACCGCAATCGAGCGACAATCAGACATATAAATGTTGTGACAAACCTGATGTTTCCGGATGAATTCGGTGGTGGGAAGATACCCCGTCCTCGCGGTGTTGTTGTCCTTGGCGATTTGGTTGATGATGGCGACAGATGCACCAACAGCGAGAGTATCACAAAAATACAGTGGACTTACTGGGAAGCGGATTTTGGTCTGGATGGCACAGATGGTCTGATTGATTATATTGTCTATGAGACATGGGGGAATCATGATGGTCCGCCCGAAGGCGCGGAAAAATGCGGATTCAGCGTTCAGGCGCAAATCAAAAACCGCAACAAACTCAGACTTCAAAAGCATTTGATTTCTAACCTTTCGGAGAACAATCTTCATTATTCGTGGGACTGGGAAGACGTTCATTTTGTGATTGCTGGAATTTATCCTGCAAATGTTCAGAATCCGCTTGTGAAAAGATACAATCCGGTCTGGCATAATCCGCAAAACGGACTGGATTTTGTAAAGAGCGATCTCGAAAAAAACGTTGGGTCATCAGGCAGACCTGTTGTAATAATGGCGCATTGCGGATTTGATACAGATTGGTGGCATACCAATGACTGGAAAGCCTTTTACGATGTAATAAAACCATATAATGTTGTGTTGTATATGTACGGTCACACCGGCACCGGACTTAAACAATGGTCGCCACCGGGAGAATCTAAAAAAATCCAGTGCATCAACACAGGACAAACTGAAAACGGATTTTGGGTTGTCCGGATTACCAATGACCGTTTAATTGCGGCATACAGGATTAAACACTGGATAATTGAAAAACCAGACGAACCCAATACTTCCGGTTCTAAAAAAGGGGTGGCTCAAAAACAAAAACGTAAATGGGACGGAACTTGGGAGTGGAAATATTTATTAGATAAAAGTTTAAAAGAATAAAATGTATCAAAATCATATTTCAGAAGGATTTCACGTTTTTTAAACCCGACTGCTAACTACAATTTTTCCGAATTAATTTTTTGTGTATTGTTAAAATTATTCTTTTCGCCAATCAATGTTGTGGTTGCCGCAATTTATCAATTTTTTCATTTAACCATGCAGAATTGTTAAGGACTTCTATTGTGAATCTATAAACGGCAGGTTGAAAGCTTTGTCTCGGACCGGCGATATTCAGGATTTTCGGATTAACCCTATTTAAAAATTCATCCAGTTTTTCTGATGCTTTTTCTATCCCGTGAATTCCGTTTATAACAATGTATGGCTTCGAGTATTGTTCTAATAATCTGACAGTCAGCGCTGTGCCACGGTCAAACTTTCCATCAACTGTAAATACAACGGTCGCATCTCCTTCCATGAGGTTTTGCTTTGTGCGTGGCGGATAATCCGCGCTTTTGGTTTCAGTGAGATTGTAGATTAACGGGATTGTGCCGTCTTCGGCTTTTCTTCCTGCCGGACACCACCCACCATGAGGGATATTGTTTTGGATTGCCCAATCCAGGGCTGCGCGATCTGCGCCAGTTTGTCCCCCGGAGATGATTTTAAATTCACATTGTTTGTTTTCTTTTTCTTCTTGCGCCATTTTTAAATAAACAGTTGATATTGTAAGTAGTTGGCGGATAAACAACAGGATAAAATTTGGGATGAGTAAGAGACTGAAAAGGGAACTTGCGGAAGCGTATCGTCTTTCCTTTGAAAGATTCGGACATCAGCACTGGTGGCCCGGTGAAACAGATTTTGAGGTTTGCGTCGGCGCAATTCTCACACAGAACACTGCATGGACAAACGTGGAAAAAGCCATTAACAATTTAAAACAATCAAACTTGCTGAACCCCAAAAGCTTATACGAATTACCCGTTGAGACGCTGGCAACTTTTATCAGACCTGCCGGATATTTTAATATCAAGGCGCGAAGGCTTAAAAATTTCATAAAAACGCTTTATGAACAATACCATGGCGATGTTCAGGCACTATTGAGAGGGGAGAGAATGGAAGTCCGCAACAGGTTGCTTTCCATAAACGGCATTGGAAAAGAGACCGCAGATAGTATGATGTTGTATGCCGGGCAGCATTTGATTTTTGTCGTTGATGCCTACACGAGGCGGATTTTTTCGCGTCACGGCTGGTGCAATGAAGATGACGATTACGATGAGATTCAGGCAATTTGCGAGGAAAATATAAGAAACTCGGGAAATATTCTTGATTACTGGCGCGATTATCATGCCCAGATTGTAATGCTTGGAAAAAATTACTGCAAAAACCGGAATCCACAATGTGAAGTGTGTCCGCTAAAGCCATTATTGAAAACTGAGAAAATTTTATCCAGTTGATTTTCTGCAAAGCCGGTTATAATTTTTATTAAGAGAAAGTCTGAAACCGGAGTTGGTGTGTATGCCGATTTACGAGTACGAATTGTGTGAAGGCGATTGTGCGGTTTGCGGCGGAAGGTTTACCCTTTACCGTCCGATTAACGCTCCGCCTTTGACAAAGTGCCCGGCGTGCAAACGCCCGGTTCGGAAGGTGATTTCAAACTTTAATACACCCAATAAACTTAAGCCACTCTCAATTTCGGACGCAAAGGCTGCCGGATTTACTGTTTATAAACGGGTCAGTAAAGGCGAATACGAGCGGCAATAATCCACAGAAGGCGAAAAAATCGTTTTTCGTTCTATAAATTAGTCCTTCAAAGTCTTTCTTTTTTTTGTTAGATTCCTGACGTTATTTGTGAATAAGAACCGGGGACAAAATGAAATTAAAAAACTTATAATCTGTCATACTGAGGCTTCAAACGGATGGGGCGGTCAGGAGATACGGATATTGAGTGAATCGGAGTGGTTCAGAAACAGGGGACATAAGATTTACATTGGTTGCGTAAAGAATGGTATTCTCGAAAAAAAGGCAATTGGTAAGGGATTTGATATCAAGGACTTTGAATTCAGAAAATCTGCTGTTTTATTTGATATCGTAAGGATTGCAGCATGGTTGAAAAGAATTAGACCGCACATTCTTGCTACTCACAGCAGCGAAGATAGTTGGGCAGGTTTAATTGCTGGTCGGATTGCCGGTGTTCCGTTATCAATCCGATACAGACACGTAAGTGTAGAAGTTAAGCCAAACATCGCAAATAAAATCTTATATTGTCATCTTTGCGACGGAGTAATCACTACCGCAGACTGCATAAGTCGCGACCTTGCCGACAAACTTGGACTGGGCACTGATAAAGTTTTCACAATTCCTACCGGTATTGTGCCGCCTGAATGCAAAATAGACAGAGAAACCGCGAGGATTGAGTTAGCCAAACGACTTGGTTTGCCGGAAAACACGCGTTTTATAAGTTGTATTGCTGTTTTGCGGGGATGGAAGGGGCATGAATTTTTGTTCCGGGCTTTTGATAACGTTTCTCCGAAAGTTCCTCTTCATCATCTTTTGATAGCAGGAGAAGGTCCGGCAAAGGAGGGATTGGAGATGTTGAGAGGGCAGTTGAGTGCGGGGGAAAAAATCCATTTTTTAGGGCATGTGGATAATCCGTTTGAAATTTTCCGCGGAAGCGATCTTGCTGTTTTGCCGAGTATAAAAAACGAAGGTGTACCGCAGTCTCTGCTTCAGGCAATGTTCGCCGAATGTCCTGCGCTTGGCACTAAGATTGGTGGAATTCCGGAGATAGTCAAACATGGTAATACAGGCTGGCTTGTTGAGCCTGCATCTATTGAAAGTCTGGCACAAGGAATTTTAAACGCTCTTACAAATTATGATGAATCCAGACGGATGGCAGAGAATGCCTTAAAGTATGTAAGAGAAAATTTTACGCTCGATAAGATGGGTGAACGTGTTGAGAAAGTCATGTATATGCTTCTGACTCGGAAATGGGATAAAATGAATGCCGCAGTATAATATTGTAAAAGAAAGATGAATATGGAAAACGTTCAAAAACAAAACGAGGATAAAACCTTCCCATGGGCAATATTTGTATTTTCATACGACCGCGCAAGCGATTTGTGGCAACTGTTTTTTCACTGTCTTTTAAACAACATAACGCCTGATGTGCCGGTCTATCTTTTAGCCAATTACCGGTATTATGATGACCCGCGAGTTAAGACAATCAGGGTTGGGAAAGACAGAAATTGGGGCGGGAATATGAAAATTGCCCTTAAAGAGGTAAAAGAAAAATACATTTTATATTTGTGCGAGGACTATTTTGTTACAGGAAAAGTGGATGTGAACGGAATTACCCAGATAGTGAATTTTGTAAGCGCGCGTAACGGCGTATTTGTCCGGATGTGCAATTGGGTAGAGGAGGGTACTAAAGTTGATTTTATGGGACTTTATGAGATATCTCCGAGGACTCAATGGATGGCGCATCTGCAACCGAGTTTGTGGCATAGAGAACGAATGATTGAGATGGCTGTTCCGGGACACGACCCATGGCAGGCTGAATCTCATCTGAACAGGGTAGCTAAACAAATAGGGAAAGGATATTATTCAATATCCAGAGAAACACCGCCTGTTCTTCCATATTTTGAGGGTGTGAGGGGTGGATTTTGGAAACCGATTGGCGTTGAATATTTTAAGAAACAGGGACTACCGATAAACCTGAAGGCGCGTCCGTGCCCGCCTCAGGGAGAAGAATGGTATAAGAAATTTTACAGAAGTATCTTAAAACGCAGGATGGGTATCCAAAGGATTGCGGATGCCATGCTTGATAAAATTGATAGTCGAAGGCTAAGAGTTCCTCCGTTAAAGTTAGATTAATTGATGCGGGTCTTATTAGTAAAACTTAAAAACATAGGGGATTCATTGATAATGACTCCCACCATTTCTGCAATCCGCTCCGCTTATCCTGGTTCGGAGATTCACGCTGTAGTCAGAAAGGGATGCGAGGGAATTTTAGCAGGATGCGACGCCATTAATTTTATATATACTTCCGCAAAAGTGGGGGAGAAAAAACATGTGTTTGCCAGTTTTATTGATGACCTGAAATTAATTTATAGATTTAGGAGATTAAATTTTGATTATGCATTTGAACTTGGACACGGCGACAGGGGGAGAACAATTGCAGGTTTAAGTAAAGCAAAAAACAGGTGCGTTAATGTTTACGCCAGACCGCTAAAATTTTTCTGGCGTCCGCTGTTCAATAGACAGGCGTCTGTTAACTGGAATGGGTTGCATCAGGTGGAGATGGATTATTGTGCAGTTAACGCATTTTTAAATTTGCCATCTGAGATTCCACCTTTATGTTTTAAAAAATACCGCGCGGTTGAGTGCGACTTTGCAAAGAACCTGACTGATTTTGTTGTAGTCCATCCGACAGCAAGATGGAAAAGGAAGGTAATTTCAGCGGATAAGTGGATTGAAGTATGTAAATGGATATTGCAAAGAGTTGATAGAATAATCCTGAGCACTGGTCCGGCAAAAGAAGAAATTGAATACGGCAGGAGAATCAAGGATGTTGTCGGAGATAGAGTTATAATGACTGAGGGTAAGACCAGTTGGTCGCAACTGGCTTGGTTATTGTATCGGGCAAGGTTATTCGTGGGCGTGGATACGGCGGCAATGCACCTTGCAGCTGCATGCGCCTGTCCTGTCGTGGCGGTTTTTGGTCCGACATCGGTTAACGAATGGCGTCCGTGGAAGGTTAAGCATGAAATTGTATTGCCGGAAAAAGAAGACTTCGACCGTATGCCGCCGGAGACAGTGATAAATTCAATAACACCCGATAAAATAATAAAGGCATGCGAAAGGATGATTAGTTAATAGGAGACTCTATTATGGAAGTGCTTGCGATAACGTTCGGAGATTCAGATTGTGCCAGTTCGTTTTACCGTATTTATCAGTATCGCGATTATCTGGAAAATTATGGTATTAACATAACAATCATACCTGCTTCGGAATTTACGCATTGGAATGAAGTTGGCAGTTATGATGTAGTGATAATTCAGAAAAGATTGTTTGCCACAGGTAAGGTAAAGAAACTCAGAAAACTTGCAAAAAAACTTATTTACGATATCGACGATGCAATCTGGGAACCGCACGGAAAAAAGCACCACTGGTTTACAAGATGGCGTACGGGCCTACGTCTTAAATGCGTTGCGCAACTTGCCGATTGCTGTGTCTGTTCCAACAAGTTTATCTCAGACCACATTGGCAAATATGCAAAGAGATGTGTAATTTTTCCGATGGCGCTGGACACAGAAAAATGGTGTCTGCCCCAAACAGATAAAACTAATAAACCGATAATAACTATTGGATGGACTGGAAGTCCTTCAAACCTGCCATTTTATACCTCAATAGAACAGGCGCTATTTACTATCCAGAGGAAATTCAGAAATGTTGAGTTCGTGGTTTACAGTGGTGAAAGACCGCGTCTCATTCAACTAGTTATAAAACATATACCTTATAATTCGGAAGAAGAGTCCAGAGTGGTAAGCAGTTTTGATATTGGTCTTTTGCCACTTGATACAAGTCCGTTTGCTCAGGGTAAATCACCTATAAAAGCCCTTAAATATATGGCTTGCGGAATACCAACAGTCGCTACACCGACACATGGAGTAAAGGAGATACTGACAGAAAATCAAACCGCTATCTTCGCGCGATCTTTGGAAGATTGGATTAACGGTCTTGAAACACTTATAACAAATCCCGAGTTGAGGGCTTTAATGGGGGCAAATGCGAGGAGAGAATTCGAAGATAAGTTCACAATCCAGAAGACCGGTAAAATGATTGCAGACTTATTAAATGAAATATAATTACGATGCAGAACTATAAAATCAGACTGATTTATTTTTAAGTTGTTTTTTAAAATTCTCTATCATTCTAACTCTTTGTTCTTCTGTTGCATAATTGTGATATTTTCTGAATATACCGTTTTCTTTCACAAAGGCTAAATCTATCTGAGCCAGCGCATTGTCAAGTGGTCGGTATCTTAAACCGGTCAGGTCATAGGGAACAAATCCGCGCTGTTTCATAAAATCGATTACATCGCAAAATTGAGGGCTGTCTTTGAAAAATTTAAAGAATGACACTTCCATTAATATATATTCCGTAAGTTTAATAGTTCTTTCTGCGCCTTTGAGTACTTCGAGTTCAGCACCCTGGACGTCCAGTTTTATGAGGTAAGGCGGTTGCAAATCATTATATTTATTTAATAGCGAGTCCAGAGTTATAGATTCCACTTTTCTTGGGGTTCCATTTGCTGAATCACCGTCGGTTTCATTCATGATTGATGAACCATCAAGATGTTCATGAACATTTAAAATTATTTCTCCGTCGAATGAAGCGGCAGCAGCGTAATAGACCTTTATGTTGTCGTTTTCTCTTGCAAGATTATCGAGAAAATTTTTATTTTCCTTCAGAGGTTCAACGAGAAGATATTGAGAGTGTTGAAAAAATTTTAAACACTCTCTCGTAAATGAACCCTGAGCGGCGCCGATATCAATAATTGTTCTGGGTACAAAGCCGATTTTGCAAATATGATTTAATAATCCGGTAAGAGTCCACCGCTTAATTTTCCCGGGCATTAACTTACTTTTAATTCTATTTATTAACTTACTGATTTTCATTAGTCGTCAGATTTTTAATACAACTCAGGAATGTTTTTATTTCTGAAATAGGATAATCAGGTTCGCGAGGGCATTCAAAGTCGCGGTTCATAAGTTCGAACAATTGCTCAGCAGTATAATAAACATAGACACCGTCGTAGTGATATGCGCTTCTTGCTGATATTAAATTAGTTATAAGGGGAACACCTGCGATCAGCATCTCCGGAATGCGAGTAAGCGCGCCTGCGCCAAATGGCTGACAGATTATCATTGCCTTAATTTCCGATAGCAATTTATTTAATCTTTCCTGTGGGACCTTCCCATGAAAGTGAATAGATTCAGACTTATAATTACTTTTAAATTGTTCCGTGCCGTTGCCTACTACATGAATAGTATAAGATCTGTTATTTGGTTTGCCAGCAAGGAGATTAAGTAGTTCAACTATACCAGCCTTTGTATATGGATTTGTAACTGAACCCATTATCAGAAAGCCTTCTCTGTTTTTCACCAAAGCGCGGTTTTCGCGGATTGACCGCATCTCTTTTTCAATATCCGGTGGCGGATAATAGGGAAGCGAAAACGATTTAATCCCAGAAAAAGAAAGAAACCACGCTTCCTCTTTTGATATGCAAAAAGCGGATTCCGCATTCTTAAGCGCCTTTAGTTCTGATTTTAGACGGAGAAATGAAATATCAGGTTTTGCTACATTTTTCGAACAGTACTCAAAACTTTCAATATTCTGGGGAACTGCAATAATCCTATAACCAAGCGCACGCGCATAATAAAACGAGATTAAGTTAGATGGTCTGTTATTCTCAATTATTAAAATTTTATTACATGAGTTATTTATTAAATGCTTTTTGTATCTTAAGTAATTACCGCCCCATCTGCGAATCCACCGCCAAGAAATATCCGGAGTTTTAATATGTCTAATTGCCGCATAGAGACCGAAAACATATTTCGATATGTTATTTATATTTTCTGTTATTGGTAAGAATTCCAGCTCTAAATCCGGGTCATTAAGAATATATTTAATCTGCGCGGTTCTGTGTTCTCCACCGTGACCTCGCATCGCCCCTGAATAAATTAAGTCGCAAATAACTTTTGCGGGCATATTATCGCGGTATATTCAATATCTCAGCCATTACCTTTTAGCTTACGTATAACAATGGCGCGAAGAATTGTTAAAAAGCTAATGCGGCGTCGTTTACGTATAGTATTAAATACTTTCCACGCTAACAAGTGCCGTTCAGAATCATGTAAATCTGAAAATATAGGTTCTCTAAGGATTTCATTTCTTGCACTTAGTGCAATAGATACATACGGGAATTCTCTGTCAAATGCGCTTAATCCAGTCTGTTCAGCAATTTTATGAATACTATTATTATTCCACGTATAGTCTCTGTGGAGACAGACCTCATCAATCCCGCTTATTTTTCCGAGATAAGCAATATTTGCCACGAACAACCAGTCACTGCCAATCACATTTTTCAGATTTATAACACGTGCGACTTCGCGTCTTATTAAACCATAATATACTGCATTATCGGCAACTGTACTGTAATAATTAATAATCCTCTCTTTTGGTGAGTCCTGTTCCAACCTGGTAGGTTTGACCTTAAAATAAAACGCAGAATTTTTATAGTAATTAACACTTGAATTTACCATTACATATTCTGGATACCTATCGAGAAACTCCACACATTTTCTTACGTAATCTATATCGAGCCAGTCATCATCCGCCAGCCACATAAAATAATCGCCGTTTGCGGCTGATTTCAGAAGGGCAAAGTTACCTACTGGTCCGAGATTCCTTTCGTTTCGTATATATTTAATGCGGGGGTCGAGGCTCTTTATTGAGTTTATAAAATCAGTATCGTAATCAGGAGAACAATTATCACCTATGATTAATTCGATATTTGGATAACTTTGGGCAAGCACGGACTTAACAGATGTTAAAAGCCCTTCTCTTCTATTGTATGTTGGTATTCCGACACTGACTAATTTAAGCCCGTTGCCCATATTTGAATAAGATTAAATCTTGTACAACGCTTCAAAGAATCTTGGCTGGACTTCACACTGCCTGTTGTATATCTCTTTCCAGTGAGGTTTAACCGGATAATCCTCTCTTTTTACTATGATGGCATCGGATTTGTTTTCATGAACAATCCATTGCTTAGTATAAAAATATCCGCTGCATAGCCTGTCAATCTGGTTAAACCAGTATGCGATTTGCTGTTTTGTCATCTCATGCAATGAACTTATATTAATAAACAAATCTGAACTTTTATCCGGAAGTAATTCGGCTTGTTGAGGCAGTAAAAATGCAATATCTGCCTGTTCGAACTCATCTTTAATGTGAGAATAATCGCTGAATTCCCTGAATTTAAAAACTTTCTTGTCCTGCAATGTTTTCGATAAATACCACTGGGCTATATAAAGAGCAGGGGGGATGTCAATTATGGTATATTTCACATTTGTAAAAGTCTTCATAACGCAATATGCAACTCTGCCATAACCTGCGCCTAATTCGATAAAATGCCGTTTTTTATCTCCAGACCGTTCACATCCTGCGTTGTTAATTTCAATCACAGAGTTACATATATCCTGTGATATAAGTTTCCCGTTAACTTTTATAACAATCGGTGAACCTTCTGTTGGTTCAGATAAATCATTAAGTAATTTAAGTCTATCCTGATTTTTAGCATACTTATATAACATTTCGAGGAACAACCTGTATTTTCTCCATTGTGAAACCTTCCAGAATTTAGGTTTATATTCCAACTGCGGAAACAACAATGAATTAAAATACACCAGCAGAAATTTGTGGATTCCGAGATTTTTTATAAGGGCATGCCGTTGTTCTCTCAGATTCCCGCCAATCCAGTGAAAATAATTCTGATTTACTGTATTTTTAAAATTGTTTATACCTTCGTCTTGAAGTTGTTGTATGTTTTTGCGGACATACATCTTCCAGAATTCAGAAGGCTGGTGAATCGGCGGAGCCTTAAACATGGCTCTGAGCATGGAGGCAAGGTCAGGGTCTAAATTAAAAGTATTGATATTTTCTGGAGTCCAGTTATTTGATTTATCCGAATCGCTCATGAGTTAATGGCATTCTTTATTTTATAAGCACTTGTTTCTGAAAAGATTCCCTGTTTCCTTGCCATTGCGGCAAACACTCCATCTTGATTCAGTAAATCTTCGAAAGTTCCCTGTTCGATAATCTCGCCTTTTTCAAGGACGATAATTTTATCCATATTTGCAAGCGTGGATATTCGATGAGCCACGCAGATTACCGTTCTGTTCTTCTCAAGGGCATCGATTGCCGACTGAACCTCTGCTTCGGCTTTTGAATCGAGCGATGCAGTGGCTTCATCAAGCACAAGGATTGGCGCGTTGCGAATGAACGCCCGTGCAATGCATATTCTCTGTCGTTGTCCTCCTGATAACGTTACACCGCGTTCGCCGAGCCGGGTGTCGTAACCATTCGGAAGGTTAATTATAAAATCATGTGCGTTTGCCATTTTAGCAGCCTCGATAATTTCCTCTCGTGTGGCACCGGCTTTGCCGCAACCGATATTTTCTGCCACAGTGGCGTCGAAGATTACAATTTCCTGACTCACAAGAGCCATTAACTTTCGCAAATCTTTTGTACTGACCTCACGCAGGTCAACCCCGTCAATCTTGATAACACCTTCCGTCGGGTCATAAAATCTGAACAGTAGATTTATTAAAGTGCTTTTACCGCTTCCACTTTCGCCGGCTATTCCGAGCCGCATCCCTTTAGAAATCTTCAAATTTATGTTTTTGAGAACAGGTTGGCTCCCATAGGTAAAACTCACATTTTCGAAAGTTATATCTCTTTCAAAATTTTCGAGTGGACGCGCAGTTTGCGGTTCTTTGACGGTAGATTCTTCCCCGAATAACTCAAATAAACGGTCAACGCTTGCTGACGCTTGTTTAAACATTACATGGACATTTGCGAGTTTTTTAATCGGTGTGAACAACAAAACCACGCCGGTCAGAAATCCTACAAGATTAGGCAATCTTGTGTTCGTTATAAATACGGAAATAATTAGCACTCCGAGACCGAACATCGCAATAGTTTCGATAATCGGATTAATCAGTTCTTTTGCCTGAACGGTTTTCATTGCATAATGAACCTGCATTTTGGTCGATGTGCGATATCGCTCGTTCTGTTCCTCTTCAAGTCCGAAAGCCTTTATAATCCGTACAGAGGATAATAATTCTACAAGATGACTGGATTGGGCGACACTGACCTGAATACTTTTTTCGACCATTTTTCTTACTTTTCGTCCGAGGACTATCAGTGGAAGGAAACAGATCGGCATGAACATTAATGTTACGAGCGTGAGTTTCCATTCCATTACGAGCAAAGCCGCAACAACGCTTATTATTGTCAACGGCTCTTTTATAAGGTCGTTAAATCCAAGAGACATGAATCTCTGAAATGCCGCAGTATCGCTTTGTATTCTTGTAAGGATATCACCGGTGGTTGCTTTGTTAAAATAATCGAGCGAAAGCGTATTAAGTTTCCTCAGAATTGATACCCTCAGATCCGCGTTGGCGCGTTCACTGACCCAGTTAGTGCAATATGTGCTTAAATATCCGAGATACCGGCTCAAAGCAACCATGAACGGCAGGAAGAAAAGTCCGCCAACAATCTGCTTCCAGTCCATTTTACGTCCTGCAAGTGGCAGCCATGGGTCGAGTATCTTCAGCGCAAAGTCTTCTGCATCTTTAAGTTTAGCTTTAAGCGGGGTGTTTGCTTCTATTTTAACTTGTCCGGAATATGCCGGGTCAATCCGCGAAAAGATTGTTCTTGTAACCCAGACAAAGCTTGCGTTTGAAAGTCCAAAAAGTAATCCAAGCAGAATAGCGGCAACAAGCCGAGTCCAGTATCTTTTAAGATACGGGAACCCGAACTTCATTATGTTGATAAACTGCGCCATTACTGCTGGTTGGTCTTAAGATTTTTAATTAAGATTTTTGATTTTCTGCAACTTGCCTCGTATTTTTCCCGTCTTGCGGGCGGAAGGTCATCCGGTGTTCCTTCCGAAAACCCGCCTTTTGTCTGGAAATATGTAAATGCCTGTGTCGAAAGCGCTATAAGTTTCTCCAGTCCCATCTCGCGGGCTTTATCTTCCACAAATTTAATTAGTTTTCTTCCGATCCCCTGATTTTCATGGCTTTTACTTACACACAACGAGGCAAGTTCGCCGGTTTTTTCCTCAGGGTAAACATGCAACGCAACACATGCCACCGGATTTCCGTCAATTTCGAACAGGTAATAATCGTCAATCGTTTTTTCGACCATTGCGCGTGTGCGTTTTACAAGTTCTTCGGTTTCAAAGAACGGTTTTATTAGTCGCATTATATTGCGGATATCTTTTTTCATCGCCTTTCTTATCTGCTGATACTCATTGGCGTAGATAAGCGTTCCTACGCCTTCATTTGAAAAGACCTCCGCCAGCAATCCCTCGTCGAGTTTTCCATTTATAATATGGACACGGGGTATTCCGAGTTTACACGCCTTTGCCGCATGAATAGCTTTCGAAATACATTCCTGATTCAGTTGGTTTTTATTATGTTCCAGAATTTTTTCAAGGTCGCTCACAATCATCTGCCGTATCAGTTTACCCTGATAGAACAATCCATCCACGTTGGTGACATATATTATTTTTATCGCTTTAACGGCTTCTGCTACGGCAACCGCAATATGGTCGGAGTTCACCCTGTATGTATTTCCTTCGCCGTCGAACCCAAGCGGCGGAACAACAGGTATGATATCGTTTACCAGCAAGGTGTTAATGAACTCTGTATCAATTCGTTCGACCTTGCCTGTTAACTTGTGGTCAACGCCGTGGATTATCCCAAGTGGATGCGCTATGATTGCATTTGTCGTTGCCGCCTTTAAGTCGAATGTGGAAAGTCCCTCGAGTATCTCGTGGGTGAGTCTGTTTGCCGCAGTAAGAGCGAGTCTCAATGTTGTTTGGTCGGTTATACCGGCGCCGTCAAGGTCGGATGGCGCAACGCCCTGCTGGTTTGCAAGTTCCTGAATCTGCGCTGATGCGCCATGAACAAGGATAATCCTGATGTTAAGCGAACGCAGAACCGCAATATCAGTCAGCAGATTAATAAAATGTTCGTCAGAAACTATTACGCCATCTATGGCTATGACGAACACTTTCTCTCTGAACTGGGGTATGTATTGTAAAATACCTCTTAAATCGGTTAATTTCACGGCAACTGTCTATTGTTTACAAAGTCTCAATAATTCTCAATATACATTAATTATCTGAAAATCCATAAAAATGTTTTTTAATTATTTTAGCCCGAGAACCTTTTTCAGGGAACGGATACATCGTTTGTTTTCCTGAGGTGTTCCGATGGTAATCCTGACCCATTCCGGTAATCCGTATCCGCCCATTGGTCTAACGATTACCCCAAGTTTCTGTAGTTCAACAAAGACCTTCTGTCCGTCCCCGACTTTCACAAGTATGAAATTTGCGCTTGTCGGAACATATTCAATCCCAAGCTTCGCTAACTGTTCTTCGTAAAATTTAATCCCTTCTTTGTTATTTTTCTTTGTCCTGTCTATATGTTCGACATCATCCAGAGCCGCAATTCCGGCTGCCTGTGCGACAAGGTTTATATTGAATGGCTGACGTACCTTTTCAAGTATTGCAACAATATCTTTGTGCGCAATGCCATAACCAAGACGCAATCCTGCCAGTCCGTATATCTTCGAAAATGTACGCATCAAAAGCAGGTTTTCTTTCCCCCGTTTAACATAACTGATGGTGTCAGCAGGGTTGTCCAGAAATTCGATATACGCCTCGTCAAGCGCAATCAGAGTATGTTCAGGGACTTTCTCTATGAAATTAAACAATTCATCATTGGATACCATTGTTCCTGTCGGATTATTCGGATTCGCCACAAAGACAACTGTGGTTTTTTCCGTTATAGCGTCAAGCATTGCCTTCAAGTCATGACCGTAGTTCTTTGCCTTCGTAACCACGAGTTTGCCGCCGAACATCTTTGTAATAATCGGATAAATGGCAAAACAGTATTCAGAAACAACAACCTCGCATTCAGGATTAATAAAAGCGTGTCCGATGAATTCGATAATTTCGTTCGAGCCGTTACCTAATATCAGGTTATCCGTTGGCACTCCGAGTTTTTCTGCAAGTTTGTTCTTCAAATAATAGGCATTGCCATCCGGATAAAGATTTACCTTCCTGACGGCTTCTCTCATTGCCTTTAAAGCCATGGGCGACGGACCAAACGGATTTTCATTCGAAGCCAGTTTAATAATGCTATCGAACGGTAAGCCTAATTCCCTTGCAACTTCTTCTATTGGACGTCCCGGCTGATAAACCGGCAAGTCTTTTAAAGTCGGATTTGGTCTTAATTTACTCATTTTATTAATCCTAACTAATTTACCTTAAACCTCAGATTATTCACGGAAACAAAATTTCTAAAAGAAAAAAATCATTTTTGAAGCAAGACTTATTTTAATTGTGAAGAGCGGAGGGTAAAAATTTTTCAGACATTAACTTCTTAAAAAATCCCGTTGGTTATTTAAATAAATAGCGCTGAAAAGCCGACTATCTTAAGCGGTTAGCATTTTAATATACCGTATATATACCATTTCGTAGTTAAAAACAAAACCATCCCCGCGTTCCAAAAACGCCTTAACGAAAAGTGGCGGATGTTTTCTGTTATGTGGGAATTATTTTGATTCTTTCCCTACGTATTTTCGTTCGGTCGTATCCACTCTGACTATTTCACCTGTTTCTATGAAGAGGGGTACCATGATTTCAAGTCCTGTCTCAAGTTTTGCCGGTTTCCACGCCGCATCTGACCCACCACGGATTGCAGGTCCAGTTTCTGTAACTTTCAGCTGCATTGAAGGAGGCAGCACTATATCCATAAAGGCACCTTCGAGGAAAATACCCTTGTATTCGACGTCTTCCTTAATGAAATAATGACGGTCTCCGATTTGGTCTTTTGAGAGTGTGTATTCCTCGAATGTTTCGCAATCCGTGAATACATAATCGTCCCCATTTTTATAACTAAACACAACACGGCGATAAGAAAGGTCGGCAAGCGCTACCCGTTCGTTTTCTGTGAAAACGCGTTCCAGAATTCTCCCGGTTTTCAGGTTTCTCAGACGGCAGTGAATCTTGTGTCTGGTCTGAGCCGTCCCTGTCATGTGAAACTCTTCAAGAATCTCCGGCACTCCTTCAAGCATCAGCACCATTCCCCGTTTAAACTCTGTTGGAAGTATCGTTTGCATAATCTCACCTCGCTATATTAGTAGGTTTTAATTCAAAAACGTTCATTCCCCCACTTTTCCCGCCCAGAGGAGATGGTTTTATAGTCATTCTGTTTTTTCTGACGGCGTTCCATCTCAAAACACCGCCGGCAAATATGGTAGACAAAATTTCTATCGGATTATACAAAGTTTAAAGTCAGCAACATTCCTGGTCAAGGTCAGATTGCTGCGCTAAAGAAAAATTATTCTAAACCAGTTTTATTGTTTTTTAACTTTTCATCGAACCACGCCAGAGTTCTTTTCCACATCTCCGGTGTGTAGACATGACCTGTATTTTCGTAGATTATACTTTTGAAATTTTCTTCTTTCCCATAGAGCTGGTAAACATCGCGGGCTTTCGATTCTATGATTTTAATGCCTTCCACCGGAGAACCTTCATCAAGTTCGCCGCTCTGAAAGAGCAGGGGACGCGGCGCTGAAAGTGCTACGACTGCTTCGGTATCAAAGTAGTTTAAAACCCCTGGCACAAAATAATAAATCCCATGATACTTCAATCCTTTGGTTTGAATCAGGTTCTGATACCGTGTTAGACAACACACTGCCACACCGGTTTTCAATCTCTCATCAAGCGCCATTAACCACCATGTGCGTGTTGCCCCCATACTTATCCCCGTTACACCGATTCTGTTTGTATTTACCTCCGGACGGGAGCATAGATAATCGAGCGCAATCAGGTCGTCTCTTAACATCATACCCCACAGCGTTCTACCGACCCATAAGTTGAACTTGCTTGCCGTCATTTCCCCCGCACCGCCTTTTTCACCTACGCCTCCCGGACCTTTTCCGTTTCGTTCTCCGAAACAACATGCATCTATTGCAATTACTATATATCCGTTTTTCACAAGTTCAGGACCCGGTGGAACGCAAACGGCGTTTGTCCGGAAAAGTTCTTCCTTACCCACGTCATATTGTCCGCCGTGCCAATGACAGTATAAAATTGCCGGATACTTATTTTCCGCGGAGGCGTTTAACGGCAAAAGCAGATATCCCGGCACGTCATCGCCTGCTCCATTATCAAAAACAAACTTTTCAAGCCTGTATCCATCCGAATCCCGTTTTTCGACTATCCTGATTTTCAAATTCTTTGGGCGCTCTGGCAATTTCCCAAGCAACATCCAGAGCCTTTGGCGGATTTCTGTTCGTTGTTTCTCCCATTCATGCAGACTTGACGGAGGTTTAAACTCAGGAACCGGTGGCGCCGTCTCAAGCCACTTTTTCCAGACCTCTTCTTGTCCGAATGCAGGATTCATCATTATAAAAATTAATGCGCAAAGAAAAAAATAAGGGGCAAAGGATAACCCTTTGCCCCGTATTCTACAAAATTCCAATCGGGTCTGACTGTTTTTAAAACCCGATTTTTCCGGTTTATACATCGCAAATCATGATTGCCTGACGCAACGATGTCAGCGGGTCGCGTTTCGGCACAAACTCTTGTCCAACAAACCCTTTATAACCTGTCGAGACTATCGCCCGCATCACAGCCGGATAATAAATTTCCTGTGTTTCATCAATCTCATTTCTGCCCGGATTTCCACCAGTATGATAATGCCCGATATACTGATAGTTTTCTTTAATTGTCCGGATAAGGTCACCCTCCATTATCTGCATGTGGTAAATATCATAGAGAAGTTTAAACCTTTCTGAACCTACGCGTTTGCACAGTTCCACTCCCCATGCGGTGTGGTCTGCCATGTAATCCTTGTGGTTGACTTTGCTGTTCAACAGTTCAAGCACGACATTTACTTTGTATTTCTCCGCAATCGGCATCAGGCGTTTGAGCCCCTTAACGCAGTTCTCAAGCCCCTCTTCATCGCTCATCCCACGGCGGTTTCCACTAAAGCAGATAATATTTGGGAAACCGGCTTCTGCCACCTGCGGGATTGCCTTTTCGAATTTAGCAATTAAATCATCGTGATGTTCCACGCGGTTAAAACCGTAATCAATCCTATCTGGTCCGTTGCACATTGCGCATGTAAGACCGTACTTTTTAACCGTTGGCCAGTCTGATGGTCCAAGCAGTTCCACAGATTCAATCCCGATCTCCACGCACGCCTTGCAGAGTTCATCCAGCGACAATTTGCCATAACACCAGCGGGAAACCGAGTGGCGGATATTGCCTTTGAGTTTCGCCTTTCCAACAACTTCGGCTGCATCCACCTTTTTAACAAGCGGGGTCAGAATTCCAAAAGTGGTTACCGCGCAGCCCAGCGACTTTAACGCATTCCTTCGTGTGATTTTCGTTTTCATAATATTACCGTTTTAGTATCTACAATTTACCACAATGGTCAACCCTAAGAAAATGAAAAACAATGAATAAAAAACAAAATTAGGTTATGCGATTTAACCTCAGCTGCCTTTGGCGCTTCAGATACTACGAATTATTTTCTGTATATAATTGCCAGCCCTTACTGCTTCTTTTGTTACAAAGTCAAAATCGCCTCTGGCAAGGCATTCAATAAGTAGTGGTCCAGAAGTAAATCCTAATTGTCTAAATCTTTTAAACAATTCCGGAAAATTGACCATGCCGTCGCTGGGGGTAACATTTACGTTTTTGGGATGTAGGTAATCTTTTATACTGCAACCGGCGATAAGACCTTTACTAAGAGAAACGTCGTCCAGCGGATTTATTTTTGCGTCTGAGTAATAGAATATATTGCCGGGGTCATACCAGACTTTGAAATTCGGTTTATTGACAAACTCGACAATTTTTTTCAGGTCTTCGCCTGTGGCGTTTGTTCCACCATGGGGTTTAAGAACAATGGTTATCTTTTTGGAAGCGGCGAAATTGCAGCATTCTTGAACGGTTTTATAATATGGCGTAAAAAGATTTTTATCTGCTGTGCCCCCAAGCAAAAGAAAAGGAGACTGACATGCTTCGGTATTTTCGATGAGTCTTTCGAGGTATGATTTCCATTTTTCGACAGGCTGCTGGTTGCCAAATTCGCCATAGACGCAAAGGATTTTAAGGTTTCTTTTAGCGGCAAGCTCGGCAATGCGGCTGGCTTCTTCAACTGTTGTCGATGGTGTTATGATGACACCGGATTTTACCTTTGCGGTCATTAATCCGCAGTATTTGAATCCGGCTTTAGCTATCCCGTCGAGCGCAGTTTCTACGTCCCACGCATCCCACGGTCTTGTAAAACAACCAAGTTTATAATCCGTTGTATCTGCTCCGGCTAAGAAAGCGGAACCAGAGAGCGCAAACGTCATGGAGACCAGAAATTCACGCCGATTGAGTGTTTTCATGCCCCTATTTTGACGTTTTTTGTTCGTCGGGGCAATTTTTTATTTTTTTGTGGATTGATGGTTCGATATGGATGAGAACGTCTGACACAACAGGGATTTTTTCCTTGATAACGTCTTTAACGTTATGCGCGATCTGGTGAGCATTTTCCACTGTTATATTGCCGTCCACATGAATATGCATATCTACAAAAAGCTGATAGCCCATTTTGCGGACGAAACATTTTTCGACACAATCAACGCCTTCAACTTTTTCTGCTACAGAACGTATTTCTGCCACAACAAGCGGGTCGGGACTTGTATCCATTAATTCGTTCAATGCAGGCTTAAGCAATCTCCATCCGTTAAATGCGATTAAACCCGAGGCAACAAGCGCTGCAACATCGTCTGCAGGTTCATAGCCTTTGCCTCCAATGAGAGCAATGCTTATTCCGATAAATGCGGCGATTGAAGTTATGGCGTCGCTTCGGTGATGCCATGCATCGGTCTTGACTGCCATGTTTTGAGTGGCTTCGCCTTCGGATATAACAAATCTGTAAAGCCCTTCTTTTATCAAAACAACACCAACAAGGACTAACAGTGTGTAAGCCGCTGGTGTCTCCTGAGGGGAGAGGATTTCTTGGACGGACTTTATCGCAATTCCTGCGGCTGCAATCAGAAGCATTGTGGCAACAACCGCCGAGGCTATAGGTTCAGCTTTGCCGTGCCCATAAGGATGGTCTTCATCTGCTGGCATTGCTGCCACTACCACACCGCGCCAGACAATCAGGGAACTGAAAATGTCAGCAAGCGATTCAACAGCATCAGCCATCAGGGCATGCGATTTGCCAAGAACACCGGCTGTCATCTTGCCACCAGCAAGAAACAGATTAACTATTATTCCAAGAAACGTCGTCCTTAAACTTCTTTTAAGTCGTTCATTGCTCATTGTTAAAGCATGTGTATAAACATAGCATCGCGGAGTTTTGGTTCGAACCACGTGCTTTTCGGCGGCATTATTTTTCCAGCATCGGAAATTTTCATAATATCCTCAATTGATGTTGGATACATTGAAAATGCACAGGCGCCTTTGCCTGAATCCACCATCTTTTCGAGTTCCGATGTCCCGCGGATACCACCAATATAAACCACGCGTTTATCTGCACGCGGGTCGTTAATTCCAAAAATCGGTTTCAATACGAACCGCTGAAGCAGTGAGACATCCAATCGTTCAACTGGGTCGCCTGAAGCCGCAATTTCCGGTTTAAATTCGAGTCTGTACCAGCGTTTATTAAAGTAAAAGCATACAACCCCTTTTTTATCCGGAACCGGGCTGTTTGCCGGAGCGATACTGAACGATTTCGAAAGTTCTTTAAAAAGTTTTTCTTCGGATAATCCGTTAGTGTCAAGCAAAAGCCGGTTATAAGGGAGGATTTTGACCTGATGGTCGGCAAAGATTGCCGATAAAAACCCTGCCGTGTTGCCTTCGCCGTTCCGTTTTTTGAAGATTCGGACAGCGGCTGCAGCCCTATGGTGACCATCGGCAATGTAAAGGGATTCAATCTTGCCAAATTCCAATTCAAGGAGTCTGATTTGTTCTGGTTCGCTAACTATCCAGCTTGTATGACGGATGCCGTCCGGAGCCACAAAATCCACAAACGGCGGTTTTTCGGTCTCTGTTTTTATAAATTCGTCAATACTTTTTGATGCACGGTAGACTAAAAATACAATACCGGTCTGGGCGTTCATAATTTCAATGTGCCGCATCCGGTCGTCTTCTTTTTCGGGCTGGGTAAGTTCATGTTTTTTGATAACATTGTCGATGTAATCCTGACAACTTGCCAGAGCAACAATTCCGGTCTGGACATGGTCTTTCCAGATAAGACGGTAGATGTAAAAATTTGGCTTGCTGTCCCTGAAGAGCCATTTATTTTCAAGCATTTTGAGAAAATTCGCTTTTCCCCGTTCGTAGACCTCCGGACTGTATGGATTTGTATTCTGTGGAAATTCTATTTCTGGTCTGCTGACCCTAAAAAAGCTGAAAGGATTAGACTCCGCGATTTTCCGGGCTTCTTCTATTGAAACTACATCGTATGGCAACTCGCAAATTCGTGGCGCCAGTTCCGGTTTGGGTAATATCGCGGTAAACGGTCTAATATTTGCCATAAATTTTTATTTATAATTACCTGTTAATAATTTTTACCAAAATAACACGAGTTTTAAAATACCGCTAATTGAAAAAATATGCGGGCAAAAATGCAATAAAAAACTTATGAAAAATAGAAGTTATCCTGTTGTATAATTTTTAGCCATCTGAATTTCCCGGGTTTAATATAATTTAGCGGTTAATTATCAGGCAGCATGTCCGCCTTTATAAATTCTCGGGACTCTATATGTTATACAAGTAAGGACTTCCCATGGGATTGTGCCGAGCCAGTTTGCGACTTCGTTTGCGTCTATTGTCTCATTATTCATTGAACCTATCATAACGACTTCGTCCCCGGGTTTAACATCATTAAGGTCTGTTACATTGGCGAGCATCTGATCCATCGTTATTCTCCCCACTATATCGCATCTTTTGCCGCCTATCAGAACCTTTGCAATATTACTGCCTGCGCGCAGATATCCGTCGCCGTAACCTGCGGTAAGTGTCGCAATTTTCATTTTCTTTTTTGTAGTGTAAATCTTTCCGTAACTTAACGGAGTTCCGGGCGGCACTTCTTTAACATAGGCAACACGGCATTTGAATGATAACGCCGGTTTAATATGTTTTTTAATCTCAGAATCTGTCTTCCGTTTTCCGTTTGGAATGATTCCATACACGAGCAAGCCGGGTCGGACCATATTATAGTAAAAATCTTTCTCATGAATAATTGCGGCGCTGTTGTTTGCATGTATTAGCGGAATGCTGATATTCAGTCTCTTAATTTCGTCAATTACCGATTTAAACCTCTGTTTCTGGATTTGGGTAAACTCTGCATCATCTTCTGCGGAAGAAAAGTGCGTGTAGATACCGTTTAATTCAAGCGAATTTAAGTTGTTTATATATTTGATAAGGTCAACGGCTTTTTCCCAATTGACGCCGAGTCTTCCCATGCCAGTGTCTACTTTGACATGGACTTTTGCTTTTTTCCCTTGCCGGCGCGACTCTTTGGCAAAAAGATCGGCTTCAGCGGTTGTTGAAATTGTGGTAATGACATCGTCTTTGACTGCTTTTTCGACTTCCTCGGGAAGACAAGCGCCGAGCATGAGAATGTTCCAGCCTTTTCCGAGCGCACGGACAGTCTCGGCTTCATTAAGGTTCGCCACAGCAAAAACATCTGTTCCGCTTTGCATCATTAATGTGGCAATTTGCCGCAAACCGTGTCCATAAGCATCTGCTTTGACGACAGTCGCAATTTTGACATTTCTGCCAACAAAATGTCTAATCCACAGCAGGTTTTGCCGTAAAGCAGCAAGGTCAATTTCTGCCCAGCATCTGTAAAGACTTTCCATTTTAAACTCCCTAAAATTCTAAACATTAATAATTCTCGGCGGCGGGGCTTTTACGAACGATATTGGTCTGAGATAAATCGGTTCAAGCCGTTCGCCGTCAATAAAATCCGTTCTTTTGCAACTTAAATGGTAAAGGGTTTGAGCGTCCGGAAATAATTCTGTTGAATTTGGAAAGCGGGTTACGTCTGGACTAACAATAATCCTATCAGATTCGCGAGTATGTATCGCCTCTTCGTAAGAAACAATTTTAAGGTTGTTTTTCTGCTCGTATTTACCGTCGGAAATATCAAAATCTGCGCTATAAAATTCTCCCCGTTGCGCATCAACAAGGATTCTGTATTTTCCGCTTGCGCCGCTTAATGCAAGTTTTGCAGCTATGCAATCTATGCTGCTGATACCAAGCAGTTTAACGCCTCTTGCAATCTGCCATCCCTGAGCAATTGAAATTGCAATGCGAATGCCCGTGTAAGAACCAGGACCAATCCCAACACTGACGCATTCAATATCGCCACGGTCTATACCTGCCTGTTTCAAAGCATCTTCAATAAGAACAAAAGCGCTTGCGCCGGGATTTGAACTGTCTTCTGTGAAGCCACGAACCTTCGAATCAAATCCCACTGCCACACTTCTGCGGTCTGTGGAAAATTCAAGGGTTAAAATCTTCATATTCGATTTTCCTTATATTTTCAGCCAGCGATGTTATCAGAACCTGCCTATAAGAAAGCGGTTTTAGAAAAAGGGGCGGCGAGTTTTTATCAAGGATTCCGAACCATTTCTCCGCCCACTCAATTGCAACAACATATTGTCCGTTCAGATATTCATCAAGTCCAATCCGCAGTATATCCTCCGTTCCGTTGAGTCTGTAAAGGTCAATGTGCGCAAATTTCGCATGTGGCAGAGTATATTCATTTACGATAGCAAATGTAGGGGATGTAATTACCTGTTCAATACCTATGCCGCGGGCTATTCCCTTGACGAGCTGGGTCTTTCCGGCGCCAAGTTCGCCGCAAAAACCGAAAATCATCCCGGGGACAGCCTTTTTCCCCCATTCAAAGCCGAGTTGAAATGTCTCGGCTTCGCTATTGGAAATGAATGTAGCCATGTTCAGTTATATCAAAGATGCCATTTTTAGTTCGGATTTTGAATACCTTATCGGGGAGCACTTTACCGATGCAGGAGAGTTTAATATCAGGGAATTGTTTCTTCCATTCATCGAGTAATTTTACCGCTGATGATGGCGATATAGTGAACAGAAGTTCAAAGTCTTCTCCATCGGTTAGTGCCGCAGTAAGCGCAGGCTTTGCTGTTGAACTCAGATGAGCGCGTATTTTTGCAGCCTTGCTTACCGGTATTGCCGAAGCAAGTAGTTCAGCCCCAAGACCTTGTTCGGTAGTTATGTGCCGCAGATCGGTAGCCAGACCGTCGCTGATGTCAATCATTGCGCTTGGTTTAAAATTCCGAACAAGCCAGTTAGCCTCGTTTATGCGGGGTTCAAATTCCAGATGTTTACCTTCAATCGAACCGCCGAGCTCGCCGGTTACAAATATTGCATCACCCGCCTTTGCGCCGGTTCTGAACACGCATTTTTCCCTTTCCACAGTTCCAAGGAGCGAGATTGATATGATAATTCTTTCCGGGCATGTTGTTGTTTCGCCACCGGCGATTGCGATGTTATATTTCCGCGCCAGATTTCCCATCCCTGAATAAACAGACTGTACAAATTCAAACGAAAACTTTGACGGCAAACCAATGGTTACAAGTGCAACTGTCGGTTTCCCGCCCATAGCGGCAATGTCGCTTATGCAACGACCAAGCGCTTTATGACCTACTTTTTCCGGTGGAGCGTCGTGGGTAAAATGAATGCCTTCAACCACTGCGTCAGTCTTAAACAACAGCCACAAATCCGGGGAATCTGTCTTTATAACGGCACAGTCATCGCCAGCGCCGGCAACCACATACTCGTTCGACGGCAATAAGGTTTTAATTTTTTCTATTAATTCGAGTTCGTTCATTTGTTAAGAATCATTTCCCAATTTAGATTCAGCATTAAAATACAATAATTTGTTAGATTAAAAAGCGAGTGGGTTATAATCGGCGCAAGCAGATTTCCTGTAATCTCATAGACAACAGTTAAAATAACACCGAAAAACGCAAGCGGCAGCATAGCAATAGCGTTATTATGAATCACGCCGAAAAATAAAGAAACACCGTAGAGCGCAACCAGCGGATATCCGGCATTTTTGACAGCGTTGTAGAGTAGCCCGCGGAAAAGTATTTCCTCCGAGATTGGCGCAAGTATCACAGTGCTTATGCCTATCAGGATTTTGTATCCAGTCGGAATTTCTCTCTGGAGAATCTTTACCACCATCTGAGATTCAACCGGTATGGCGTCTCCGATAAATGTTTTAATGAGGATAATAACTATCTTCTGCAACTGTAATCCAAGCGGCAAAAACACAATATACCCGAGCAATCCACAGAGTAATACCAAACCCACTGAAGAATTTTTAAAACCAAAAACTTTTACCAAAGATAAATTGTTCAGTTTAAAAAAAACTCCGACTACTGTCAGGATTATCACCTGAAAAGTGAATGTATTAAATAAAAACATAATGGGATTCATTTCTTCTGCTGTCTTTTTAATTTCATGCGGAAAAGCCAGCGAGACAATACCCCACGTGAGGATTAGTCCTATAAAAATCCCCATTACAAGTCGTATTGTATCCAGCGGGTCTATATGCTCATCGGAATCCATAAACCGCTAATCAGCCTTCACAGACTTTCGCATTTTATCATTTTTTGAAAATACAGCCTGCGTCAATCATATACAAATATTTCCGTCTGTGCGGTAAGAAAAATAGCAATTTATGATTTTACCATTTGATTTATGTGGTATCAGGTTTGTCCCCCTAAATGGGGACTGGCAGCCTCACGGATTAAATGTATACTTTAACCAGATATTTGATTGTGTTGTGTGTGGACGGGTAGCCGGTAAAAAGTTTTCATAGTTTAAGGGCTGGTCGGGTGACCAGCCCTGATTTTTTATAAGTATCCGGTAATTTGTTCCGCATTCCAAAATCTTCTATATCTCAGCATAATCACGGATTTTGTTTTTGGATAAAAGAATTATAATTTATGCAGGGTTAGTTATAAAAAGTAAATAAGCGCCAAAAGTCAGCAGTAGATTCCAAAGTGTTATGATTAAATATCTTTTATGATGTCTTTGTAATCCGAAGATAATTGTTATAAAGTCTAAGTTATGAAAATTTATTCAACATTGTCCAATATGTAATCCGTATGTGAAACAGATGGAAGTTCGAAAACCGCTGGTTATTCCTATTCCACTTGTTTTACAGATGGGTAAATAATGAGTTTTTTGAGCTTATAATTTGTTGCCAGTAAAAAATCAAACGCAAGGATTAAGATAAATTTAGGTGATATTGACGGAATTTAATATTACTGGGTAAACTTACATCCATGAAAAAATATTTTAAACAAGTAAATCTGGGTGTTTTATTGTTTGTATTTTTATTATTAATTTCCGGATGCGCCACTCAAAGATTCAGTCGTGAATCCGTATCTTTCAGTTATCCGGGGATAGAATACAAAGTCGATATTAAACAAAGTCCAAGACCGATGAGAATTCATATACTGACGGTTTCATTAACAAATCAGTTATACAAACTTGACGCAATAATTGCTGAAGACCCTGACGGGGCAGGAAGGGCAGAGGCAAAATTAACACCGCCACTTATCCTCGCAGACTCTACCGACATTGTAGTTGCAGTAAATGCAAACGCATTCGAAGATTTTACATTGAAAAAAGGACAGAAACCCGTATGGTCGCGAAACCTTCCTGTGGATATAAAAGGCTGGGCATTTAATGAAAGCAGAAAGGCAAGTTATGGCGAAGGCGGTTATGCAAGTTTGTGGGTTGATAAAGATAATAAGGTTAAAATAGGAAATCTTAATGACGAAGAAAGCAAAGATTGTAAAATGGCTGTAAGCGGATTTTCCCCGTTAATATTAAATGGTAAGATAGTTACTAATTTAAATAAAGCCATACATCCGAGAACCGCGGCAGGGATTGACAAAGATAAGCAAAAGTTAGTTTTACTTGTTGTTGATGGTAGGCAAAAGGGTTATAGCGAAGGAATGAGTCTTAATGAACTTGCTGAATATATGGCTGCTCTCGGATGCTATGACGCAATTAATCTTGATGGCGGTGGCAGTTCTATAATGATTGTCCGTGATAATTCTGGCAGAAAAATTGTTCTGAACTCGCCTTGTTCAAAACCATACAGACCTGTGCCGGTGATGCTCGCGGTAAAAAAGATAAATTAATCGGATTTTATGTTGACATTATATTGGTTTTAACTTCATACTTAGTCAGAAGTAAAATTATTTATAACTCATCACTTATAATTTCTTTGCTTTAAGTTAGCAGTAATATTAGTATTAAGTTGGAACAATCAGATAGAAAGGCAATAAAATGAGACCAACAATAGAACAACTAAAGAGAGCGATTGAAATCCGCGAACAGATTGATCGCCTTGAAAAAGAACTGGCTGAAATCCTTGGCGGCGCTGCTGTTCCTGAATCTGCTTCCCCAGTCGGAAAACGGGCAAAAGTTAAAAAAGCAAGAAAACGTTATTTGAGTCCTGAAGCCCGAGCTCGTATTGCTGCTGCTCAACGCGAACGCTGGCAAAGGCAGAAGGCAATGCAACAGCAGTCAGGTAAAACTGCTCAGAAGTAATTTTCACTATCATCCAACCTGTACCATGAATGCTTATTGAAATAAATAAAGCATTCATGATGTTTGAATATATTTTGGAACACGGATTGAGTTGCTCTTTATATAGGATATATTTACTCCGTGAGCGATGAATTAAGAATTGACCGCTGGTTGTGGGCGGTCAGGATTTTTAAAACCCGCACTCAGGCAATTAACGCCTGCAGGGCAGGTCATGTTAAAATTAACGGAATTAGCGTAAAACCTTCTCATCAGGTCAAAGTAGGCGAGGTTATTTCTGTCCAGATTGGCGAACTAAATAAAACAATCCGGGTAACCGGGTTGCTTTCGCAAAGGGTAGGCGCTCAGGTAGCAAAACAGTATGTAGAAGACCTCACGCCTCCCGAAGAATACGCAAAGTTAAAGGAAAAAAGAGAAAGCACCCCGATTTTCATTCCTCCGGGTTATGGTCGTCCCACGAAACGCGACCGCAGGTTGATGAGAAAATTCGGTTTAATTGATTAGATATTATTCGGAAATTAATGCATATAACGGCTTAATAAAGAGGGGAATCTATAAATCCGACAGGCTTCATTTTTTTAAAATTATTTGTTGCGCACAAGGCAAAATGTATTATTATAAATAATCTTTACGTGTTCAGAATTCTGAAACGTAAAGGGAAACGGTCTTAAAAATCCGTTGCCTGAGGAGGCGGCGGGGACCACAACAACAACTAACTTAAATCCCGTGATTCCGCGGGATGGTCTGCGCAAAGGCGCAGGCTGTAGCAAAGGATAACATGATAGAAATTGGCATAAAAGAATTACTGGACGCTGGAGTACATTTTGGACATGAGACCAGAAGGTGGAATCCCAAGATGAAGCCTTATATTTTTGAGGCGAGAAATGGGATTCACATCATTGACCTCAGCAAAACCGTTGTTCAACTTCAAACCGCTTGCGAGTTCTTAAAGAACACTGTTCGCAAGGGAGGGGAAATCCTGTTCGTCGGAACCAAGAAACAGGCGCAGGAGACCATCAAGGAAGCCGCTCAGTCGTGCGGTCAGCATTATGTGATTGAACGCTGGCTTGGCGGAACGCTGACAAACTTTGTGACAATCCGCAAGTCAATTGAGCGGATGTTCCACCTCGAAGGGATGGTTAATAGCGGCGTAATTAATAACTACGGTAAAAAAGAGCAGGCAATGCTGCGTCGGGAACTGGAAAGGCTTCATAAGTATTTCGAAGGTATCCGTAATATGAGAAACCTGCCGGCTGCGGTGTTTATTGTGGATGTCAAACGCGAACACAATGCCGTGGCAGAAGCCAATCGTCTCAAAATCCCGATTGTGGCTATTGTTGACACAAACTGCGACCCCGAACCTATTGATTATCCAATCGTGGGTAACGATGACGCAATTCGTTCAATAAAGGCGATCATTAATCCGATTGTTCAGAGCATAGCGCTTGTCAGGGCTGAAATAGAAACTAACAAGGCAAAACGGAAAGAAAAGGAAGAGAAACCTTCCGCTGAAAAGGAAGAGAAAACCGCTGCTGCGGAAGAGAAACCAGCCAATGTTGCTGAAACAGTCGTGGCTCAGAGTGCAGCTTCTTCTGCGGCTATTGCCTCTGTTCAGCCGGCGCAGGCACAACAAATCCAGCCGGCTCAGGGATAATATCAGACCGGTAAATTCAGAATTAAATTTCAAAAATTAACTAAAATTATTCATACGCTTATGGCTCAGATAACTGCAAACGATGTTGCAAAACTACGGGAAATGACAAATGTTGGCATGATGGAGTGCAAAAAGGCACTCATCGAAGCCAACGGGGATATCAACCTCGCTGTTGAAATCCTTCGCAAGAAAGGCATTGCGTCTGCTGCGACAAAAGCCGGACGCGAAGCCCGCGAAGGCGTCATAGCGCAATTTATCAGACCTGATTCGCGGGTTGGGGTTTTGGTCGAAGTCAACTGCGAAACTGACTTCGTTGCCCGCAATGAAAAATTCCGGGCGTTTGCCGACCTTGTTGCGCGTAAACTTGCTGATGACCCGAACGCAAAATACGATACCGAACAACTCGATGTCTTTAACAGTCTGCGCGAAAATATAAAGGTATCCAGATTTGTCCGGTATGAAGTCGAAGGCAATGGCGTTGTTGCCGCATACATACATACCGGCGGAAAGGTTGGCGTCCTTGTTGAAGTCGGGGCAGGCAAAGAAGAGACAATCAAAAATGATACCTTTAAACAACTCGTCAAGGACATTACATTGCAGATAGCGGCTGCAAGTCCTGCAGTTGTTTCCCGCGAAAATGTGCCGTCAAATGTTCTGCAAAAGGAGCGGGAAATTGCCGCTGAACAGGTCAAAAACAAGCCGCCTCAGGTTATCGAAAAGATTGTCGCTGGCAAACTCGAGAAGTTCTATCAGGCATATTGCCTTCTCGATCAGGGGTTTGTGCGTGAAAACGGCGACATCAGCGTCAAAGACCACATAAACAAGGTGGCAAAAGAACTTAACGACACCATTACAGTCCGCAGGTTCGTCCGCTTCCAAGTGGGCGAAACCATCGGAAATTAATAAATTAGTAGAACCCTTAAAACCAGTCAGATAAGAAATTATCTGACTGGTTTTTTATTTATTAGGGAAGAATTGCGACACCAAAGTATTTTTCAAATACAATACGATTTTAAGGATATAGAGCGTTTTTTTGTGTTATTAAAATTGAGTTAAATTGGAAATTTTCTAAAATCAGGTTAATGGTCTTTATGTAGATTTAACATTAGTTATAAAATTGCTGCGGGTGTGAAAATAACTTTTCTATTAGGCGGCGCAGGAAGCGGGAAGACTTACAGATGCCTTGAGGAGATAAAATCTGAGTTAAAGGCGTCGCAGACAGGAGCGCCTTTGGTATTTTTGGCGCCGAAACAATTTACGTTTCAGATAGAAAGACAAATCCTTTCCGACCCTGAAATTGAAGGTTACAGCCGTCTTTATATCTTGTCTTTTGATAAACTTGCCAGTCTGCTCATTTCAAATATTAACCTTCCCGAACGCGGCATTTTAAGCGATGCGGGACGAGTGATGGTCATTCATTCTTTATTGTCAAAACTTGAGCCTGATTTAAAAGTTTACAAACGGTGTATCAGACACCCCGGATTTTCCGCGCAGTTAAGCGAGATTCTCCATGAATTTCAATCTTTCGGTTTTACTGTTGATAAAATGAAATCCGCCGCTCAGAATGAGCGCCTTCCGCAGATTTTAAGAGATAAATTATCCGACCTTTCCGGTGTGCTTGGAGAATACCTGAACTGGCTCGAGACGCAAAATCTTACTGATGCCTCGCGGATGCTCGAAATCGCCGCAGACGCAGCACGCAGGCATTTGTCATTTAAAATCGGAAAGTTGTGGATGGATGGTTTTGCCACGCTTACAGAACTTGAAATTGAATTTCTTGTCAGCGTTTTGCCCCATTGCGAAGAAGCTACACTCGCCTTTTGCGTGGACAGCGAGTCCTGCGACTCCGAAGGGTGGTTTGCAAGAAGTTACACTGTTGGAACGGCGTTTTCGAAATTAAAGAAGAGGCTGGAGATGGAAAAAAATTGCGAGATAAGTATCCAGTGTTTAAAGCCAAGAAAATACCAGATTGTTAACCAGCCTGTAATAGGATTTCTCGAAAGACACTGGGGCGATTTCTCTGCTCCGTCTTATAATGGCGATGTCCCGAAAGACGAAAGTCGCTGGTGGGAAGAAGGCGGAATAAGAATAATTTCGTGTTCAAATCCGGTTTCAGAGATAATCTGTGCAGCTCGGATTATACGTGAGTATGTTAGAAAGGGGGGGAGATACCGCGAGGTTGCGGTTCTCATGCGCAGGCTTGAACAATATCACGACACGATTCGACGCATCTTCAGAAATTACGATATCCCGTTTTTCATGGACAGGCGCGAGATTGTTACCCACCATCCGCTTGCCGAACTTGTCAGATATGGATTAAGACTTGTCGCCTACGGGTGGCAACAAGAGGATTTATTCGGATTATTAAAACTCGGTTTTTCCCCTGCCTCCGAATATGAGATTGATATCCTTGAAAACGAAGCCCTTGCCAACGGCTGGTCGGGTAGAGCTTGGCAGTTGCCACTGAGTTTCCCGGATAATAACAAACCATCAGAATATCTGGAGGACATACGCCGCCGCGTTATTGAGCCTTTGATTCAATTCGAAAGGAAACTATCTGGCGGAGAAGGAACATCCGTTGGCGCTGTTTCGGCAAAAGATGTTGTATCGGCATTGACCAAACTCTTTATAGATTTGAAGGTCGGAGACAAGCTCACACAATGGCAGGACGAACTTCAGGCGCTCCCAATCAGAACCTCTGTCCCGCCCGCAATTCACCAGACTGTCCTTGAAGAAATAAAAGCGCTGTTTGAAAATCTGGAACTCGCATTTGGAAATGAAAAGAAAAGTTTAACCGAATGGATTCAGATAATCGAAGCCGGTCTGAGCAGTTTAACTGTCGGTGTTATTCCGCCGTCCCTTGATCAGGTGTTGGTTGGCGCAATCGACAGGTCGCGTAACCCACAACTTAAAATGACAATTGTTGTCGGCTTAACTGATTCAGTCTTTCCGGAGACCCCGAAGTTTTCGCCAATCTTAAATGAATCTGAACGGGCAATCCTCGCAGAGGAAAACATTTATACCGGGATGTCGTTGCGGATGATGCTTGCTACGGAATGGTATCTCGGCTATATAGCGTGTACGCGTCCGGATAAATACCTTGTGCTAACCCATGCCGAAACCGACTGGCACGGTCGTCCGCTTAATCCGTCGCCTTTTATAACACATGTCCAGCGGTTGATTCCTGGGATTAAAAAGGAATGTTTTGCAGGCGTTTCCACATGGCTCGAAGCAGTTCATCCTCATGAATTAGTCGGAATTCTTACAAGAGATGAAGTCCCGCCAGCGATGAAATATCTTACTGTTTTTGACGGGCTTCACGGAAAATTTTCAGCCATGCGCAATCATTCAAAGGACACAGATTTAAACCCGTCTGTAGTCTCCTTTTTGTTTGGCAATACCATCTGGTTATCTGTGAGTGGTCTGGAAGATTATGCCTCATGTCCGTTTAAATATTTTGTCCGTTATGTATTAAAAGCAGAAGAGCGTATTCTCTATGAGGTGGACGTCCGCCATCTCGGCGCGTTCCAGCATGCAATTCTGGAAAGATTTCATAAATCCATTATCAGTGAAAATAAAAAATGGCGCGATTTGACTCCACAGGAGGCAGCCGACAGGATTGCCGTAATTGCCGAAGAGGTTATGCGGGAATACAACAATGAGATCTTCCTTGCGAATCCATCGAATTTATTTCAGGCGCGCATGTTGGTTTTAATCCTTCAGGAATTTATAAAGGTAAACATCGGGTGGATGCGGAGCAGTTACAGATTTAATCCTGAGTATGTGGAAATCAGTTTCGGCGATGAAAATGCGGGATTCCCGGCAATTGAAGTCAAAGTAGGCGATGGCAAATGTCTCAAAATTGTCGGCAGAATTGATAGAATTGACGTATGCAATGAAGAAGGATTTCAGGAATTGCCATGTGTAATCATTGACTACAAATCCGGCAGTAGAAAGTTAGACCCTGTGTTATTGAATAACGGGATTCAGTTGCAACTGCCGCTCTATTTGCTTGTCATATCACAATTGAAAAACCTTCCGGGCATCAGCGACAGCCGAAAGATAACGCCGGCTGGCGTCTTTTTTGTAAATCTGCGCGGAGATTTTACTAAAAGTCCTCCCCGAGAAAAAGCGATTGGAAATTATGACGATATACTGAAAGAGGCTTACCAGTATCACGGGAGGTTTAATATAAAGTATCTCACATTTCTTGATAGCAAGCCGGACGGAAATCAGAGTAAACAGTTTAGTTACAAACAAAACAAAGACGGGACAATCCGAGCCGGCTGTGTGGAGGCAATGGATGATAGCGATTTTAATAAGTTCATTGGTCTTATTAAGGAAATGGTTGCAAAACATGGCGAAAATATTTTCAGCGGCAGGTTTAAAATTTCACCATGGCGGAAAAAGAACGGCGATTGCGCATGCGATGAAAAAAGATGTCAGTATCAAAATATATGCAGAATAGATTTCCTGACGCACAAATGGAAAATAATCAGATAGGGGAAAATGAACACTCTGACGCCTGAACAAAAAAGCGCGGTTGATTTTCACGGGGATTTGCTCGTTGTCGCAAGCGCTGGAACAGGGAAAACGACAACTCTGGTTGCCCGGTGCGAGAAATACATTTTTGATAGCAACAATCCTGTATCTCTTGACCGTATTCTGATGGTTACATTTACCGAAGCCGCCGCGGCAGAGATGAAATTAAGAATCCGCAGAAAACTGGAAGAGGCTCTTGTAAGCGGAAAACCGGATTCAAATGCCGCAACACAATATGCATTACTGCCGACAGCTCATATTTCAACGCTCCACAGTTTTTGTCTTAGACTTGTTAAGTTGTATTTTCATGAATTGGGATTAGACCCGCAAATCGAGGTTTTGGAAGAAGGACAGGCTCGTCTGCTTGCCCTTCGAGTGCTTGATGAAATTTTTAACAGACATTACGAAGGAAACTCAGAATTCGATAAACGTGTTCAGGATTTAATCGCAGTACGGTCTCGCGGCTATGACGCAGCTATAAGAGAAAAGATTTTAAAATTACATTATTTTGCAGCGTCTCTACCATTCTCCGATGTCTGGCTTAAAAAACAACTCGAGGTTTTCAACAATCCGGAACCGGATTTCTGGATTTCGCTTCTTGACAAAGAGATCCACAATTGGGCAGGCGACTGGATAAGCCGCATGGAGCCGATATCCAACGTCAAGAACGTTGAAATTTGTCTGAACGCCCTTCGTCAGATACGTTCATGCAATAGTTTCGCAGAGGCATTGCTGCCACTTAAAAAATGCAAGAATGCCATTGAAGACACATGGCAACGTGGAACTGCGACAAGTGTCCGCGACAGATATTTAAAGGAATTTATCAAAGACCTTGAGTTTTTCTGTTCATACCTGAATGAGACGGATAGCCCCTCTGCTCTTGACCCATTGAAAGAGGATTGGAACCTTGTCAGGGGGCAGATGGCAACTTTAATTGAACTTGCCATAGAATTTAACGAAGAATTTTCAAAGGCAAAAAGAGAGGTCAATGCGGTTGATTTTAACGACCTTGAACAGATGACATTAAAACTCCTCTTTGATAGCGAAAGCAAACGGACTGTGATAGCCGAAGAATTACAGCGCAGATTCGACCTTATCTTTGTAGATGAATATCAAGATATAAATCCTGTTCAACATTTAATTATAACGGCGATTTCACGCGAAGGCGGAAACAGATTCCTTGTCGGTGATGGCAAGCAGAGCATCTACCAGTTCAGACATGCAAATCCTTACATCTTTCTGAAACTTGCCGATGACTGGAGAGAGAACAGCAACATTGGGAAAGTTGTGAATCTCACTTATAACTTCCGCAGTCATCCAGAGATTCTGGATTTTGTAAACGCCCTCTTCTTTGCGCTGATGAAGAAAGATGTTGCAGATATGGAATATTCCGAAGACGCTTTTCTAAGAAGCGGTGTTGTTCAGAATACGTCTGATGAAGGAACGGAGTCAAAGCCATCGCCGCGTGTCGAATTGCATATAATTCTTAAAGATGAAGATAATGAGAACGACGCTGATGAATACAATAATAGTGATGTTTCCGCCGAAGAACCGACTATTGTTCAGAAAGAAGCGGCTGTAATTGCAGAAAGAATCCGGAAATTAAAAAACTCAGGGTTCGAAATCTTTGACAAAAAATCAGGATCTAAACGAAAAATTGAATGGCGGGACATTGCAATTTTACTGAGGTCGCCGGCTAACAAGTCGGAAATTTATGCGCGCGAGTTCGCAATTCAGGGAATACCGTTGATTATCCCATCAGGCGACGCGCTTGGGGCAATTGAATGTCAGGATTTGATAAATCTGTTAAGATTGCTCGATAATCCATATCAGGATTTGCCCCTTGCTGCTGTTTTGTATTCCCCACTTGTCGGTTTTTCAATTTTGGAATTGAGTCTGCTAAGGGCGGCTTCGCCAAAGGGAAAATTGTGGAACGCCCTGAAAAGGTTTTCACAGTCAAAGCAGGATTTGGAAAAAAGAATTAATGAAAGCAGTATGCCTGATGAGGAAAAACAACGCCTGTTAAAGGCGTTGGAATCAGCAGCTGCAAAGGCGGAATATTTTCTGGGAATGTATGAGAGATGGAGAAAGATATGCCGGCAGATTTCTCTCTCTCAGACGCTCGAAATTATTCTCGACGACACCCAGTATATCGCATGGTGTCAGGGGCAGGCAGACGGTGTCAGAAAATACGCAAACGTTCAGGTGTTGCTTGAACTGACCCGCCAGTTTGACCCGCTTCAAAGACAAGGGCTCAGCAGGTTCCTGCGATATATTGACTCCCGCGAAGAGGCAGAGATTGAAACCGAGCCAATATCTTACGAGGGAGAAAATGCTGTCAGGTTAATGAGCATTCATCAATCCAAAGGGCTTGAATTTCCTGTCGTATTTGTTGCTGACCTCGGGAAAAAATTTAATTTCAGGGATATTAGTTCGGACATAATTTTAGACGATGAACTCGGGATTTGTCCCAAGGTATATTCCGGATTGCCCGGGCAGAATTATCCGAGTCCGCCCCATTGGGTGGCGCGAAAGAAAAAATTGCGCAAGTTGATAGGCGAGGAAATCAGACTGCTATATGTAGCATTAACCAGAGGATGTGACCTTGTGATTTTAACCGGCTCGGCTGCCACTAAAAGAATCAAAAACCTTAAAGATAAATTAAACAATTATGAATTTACTCCTCAGGCTATCACAGCGTCGCAAAATATGCTCGAGTGGATTTGCCTCTGGTTGTGGAATCACTATAAAGATGAGGAATGGTTCGAAAAAGAGCAGGGGATTGCCCGACAACTTTGGTGGACAAAACGAAAGATTGATTATGCCAGTCAGATTTCTTTCATTGAAAAAGCGGATTCTGAATCCCGCAGCGATTCCACCGGGGAAGAGTATAAACCGGAAGAACTAATTGCCCTCGACGAAAAATTGAAGTGGACTTATCCAAACAAGGAAGACACACTTCTCACGGCCAAAACCTCGGTTTCGGACATCCGCCGACGGTTCATGCAGGACCTTGAAGAGGAATCATCAAACCTGTTCAGACTCTCTCGGCTTTCAGTATTTACGGAACCTTCAGAAAAACCGGAGGAATTATCTGCAACAGAGCGGGGCGAGTTATATCATAAATTTCTTGAACTGGTTGATTTAAAAAAGGTTAATTCCGTCGCGGAATTGAATGAGGAAATACAACGGCTTGTACAATCAGGCAAATTACCCACAGATGCCGCAGTCAATATAGATACAGAGAAAATATTTCAGTTCTGGAATTCGGACACCGGCAGGTTGTTTTTATCGAATATTTCATATTTACGCAGGGAATTGCCGTTCACAGTTAAAATAGCCGCAAAAGACCTTAATGTGCTGCCTTATTTTCGGCATATCAAATCTTTAAATGACGATTTTATAATCCTACAGGGCGTGATTGACCTTGCAATGATTTCGGACAAGGAGATATGGATTCTCGATTTTAAAACTGACCATATAAACCCCGAACAGATTGGTGAAAGAATGCAGGAATACCTGCCTCAATTGGATTTATACGGCTATGCGTTAAATAAAATATTTAAGTTGCCGGTTACACATAAGTGGCTGCATTTCATTTTCCTGAATAAAACAGTTGAGTTACCTTCGGGCAATTAACCGGCGGGTTCTTTGCCAAGCACATTATCATCATAAGACGGTATTGCCTTTTCATTTGGCTTAAGTATCAGAAAATCCTCTTCGTTCCAGTCGCCATCGAGCAACCTCTGGATGTAACTGAGGTCACCGTCCATTTCGCCATAATCCCATCCGCGGCTCTGACAGATTTCGCGTATCTTTTCTTCAAGGTTAAGAGATTTTGCAAAATCGAATTTTATCAGGACTCCGCGTGTGTATATATTTGTCCATCTTTCGAACTCTGAAATGAGATATGCCGCATTTTCTTTGCCATATTTCTTTTCGAGTTCCTGAAAGGCAATTTTGACTCCCTCTTTTGCGCTTGCCGGCATAAGGAGGTTTCCGAACTCAACCTTTCCGCCACGTCTGGTCAGACACTCAATCCATCCCGACGTGTAATAATAAGTCCCCGGATTTGATTCGAAGACTGAATTATACCTTTTCCGCGAACCCATAAAAATCGCTATGCAGTCATGAACCTTTGGAATGACAATTTGGGTTTTTCTTGCCACGAGTCCATTGGTTATTTTGCTGCATAATCCATATCCAAGGACGATTGCGTCATACTTGCCCGCCGGTGTTGCATCCACACGCCTCTGAATCTCGGAAAAACCAATTTCCGGTGTGTCATGATAGCCATGCGGTAGAAATTCAAGGTCAATTATATTTTTCGAGATTGAAGCGCAATAGCAGATTTCCCTGAAGAATACCTCGCATGCTATAACTTTTATGTACATACTGAATTACCTTTTTGTTGAGAATGGAGTGTAACGGATTTCTTTTATGTCAATTTTTCCGGATTTAACCTCGCAGAACGGTTTTCCGTTTTTAACCCCGACGACGCCATATCCTGTTTCAGTGCTGAGGAAACACTGAAAATCACCTTTTATTGCCGGTTCAAGATAAAGGATTTTTTCAAGCGCGTCATATCTTGCTCCGCTCAAAGCCTGCAATAACGCGTAGGAAGAAAGCGCGCGCGCATACCAGTGACCGCATTCATATTCGTTAAACGGATTTCTTATCCGTCCATCGTATCTATTTCGGCAGGTGCGGACAATATCCAGTCCTTCCTTAACATAGCCCATCATAATCAGATGCGAAGCCACCTGATATTCAATGCCAGTCCATACCTCGTTCGAATAGACAAAAGGCAGCGACAACGCGTCCCCTTTAGGCCATGTGCAGAGCAGAAGCCCTCCCTCGCTCCCGCAGGCGTATGTTGGTCTTTGTGGATTTACATGCGTGGAGAGGTCTTTTTTTAGATTGTATTTATATACTGACAACAGATGGCTTGCCACCTTCTGTTTGTCAACAATATGACCCACACCGCAAACCAGCGCCATCCAGCAACCCAGAACGCCATCGGAAAGACATCCGTTCCCATATTGGTATTTTGGACCCTCCTTCTGCATTAATTCAATGGCTTCCGGAGAATAACCCCCGCCGAATCCCGGAACTTCAAGCGGATTTTTAGCGCGCAGATTTTTCCAATCGATCTTCTGGATAAAATACTCGCCGTTGAACAACTCGGTTTCCATCAGTTTAACGCCTTTATCAAGGAGTTGCTGATACTCCGAAACATCCTCCCCGAGCGCCTTTCCCATGATGACCATTGCCTTCAATGCGCCAAGGTAGAAACTTGTACACATTCCGTCAGGACCCCAGAACTCAATGTCATAAGTATTATGATGAGGCTCCTGAACCCATCCTTTCCGGTAAGGATCCCATTCGTTTATGCAATAATTCATGCTCTGTTTGACCTTGGGCCAAAGTTTCTTCAGCCATTCGGTGTCACCGCTTATCCGCCATTCGCGGTAAACCTTCATTATTCCGCCAAGTTGTCCGTCCGCAGCGGCGTGAAAGTCATGCGCCACAGGTCTGATAGGCAGTGCGCTTCTAAATGTTTGGTGACCACGTTCATCCTGCGATTCATTGAATTCGGTTTCTCTCAGTGTTCTTTCAAGTGAAGCGAAAAGATGTGGTATAGCCTGAGCATAGTTCCATACATGTGTGCAGCTGCCTGCGCAACAGCCGTTATTGTCTCCGCATCCTTCCCAAGCCCATAACCGCCCGTCATGCTGCCTTAAAACAGTAGGCGATTTTAATATGGTAAGGTTTGCAGAAACCGCCTCCAGAACTTCCGGTGGCAACGTGGATGAATAAAAACAGTCGCTGAATTTTTTGGCGTTTTCGCGAAGGCGTCCGTAGTTGTTCCGCCAGTAATCCGCAAGGTCATTTATTGTATTAAAACGGGAAGCATACCATGGTCTATAAGTGCGTGGTATTTCTGGATTTTCAGGGACACCCGGTTTATCCCTGCCTTCGCGGATATTGCTGTCTTTTACGAACCACGCAATCATGATTTTTATTGTCTTTGAACTGCCCGGAGGTAGCGTGAAAGGTGTAAACAGACTTGCCCCCGGTGCAGGCGGATTGTCTTTAACGGGTGGTTTGTCATAACATTTTCCCTCCTCAATATCTTTCCATGCCATCGTCAGCGAATCCCACCAGCCACCACGGAACCATGCATGGTTGACCTTTGTCCCGGGTTCATCCGTGAATATGGCAAATGCGCCTTCTTCCCATCCCCTTTCCTTCGGCGCTCCGCACCAGAGTATAAATCCGCCCTGAACAGGTTTTATTTCCTGCGGGTTGTTGCCAACAGCCATAAAGTTTTTGGAATTAAACGAGAAAACCAGCTCCAGCGGTTTTCCTGTGGTATTTGTGAATTTGTATTCAAGTCCAACAAGGGGGAGACTTGACTCATCCGCTTTACACGGTTCGAAGGGACTCCATGCGGTTATTTCCGCAGAAACCGGGAGTTCTTTGTCGGTAAGTTTAACAATGCCAAACGGGAATCTGGCAAGAAACGATGCCTCGTGAAACCTTGGCAGACCATAACTTGTGCTTCCCAGTCCATTACCTGAACCAGGCAAACCATAAAGTTTCCACGTAGGAACAGGTCCTTCCACAACCCTTGCAACATTTGGCGTCCCCTTGATACAAATAGCCGCAAAGATGCATGGTTCATTGAATATGGCTGGTCTGTTACGAATCGAAAAATGCGACAGCGCGCCTGTTCCTTCTATGCAAATCATACCGGCACCGATGCCACCAAGCGGGAACGCAACACGGTTCAGATATTCCCCAGTATATTCGCTATTATACGATCTTTTCGGAATGCGGGGCGTATATCTTGATTTAGGTTTTTCAGAAGTCCGGGTGTCTGTCGCTCCGATTAGCGGAAGGGCAGCCGCCACTCCGACAGTAGCGCCCGTTAATTTTAAAAAGTCGCGTCTCGGCAGGAAGCTATCTCCGGAATTTTGTCTTTTCGCTGGCATGAAAAAATTATAAAAAACGAGAAGTCTTTTACAAATAAAAATCTCAGGAGCACCCGTATTTTTATCCTGCAGGGATTTTGAATGTGAAAATCTACGGATTTATGGCGATGTTCTGTGCGCCGGTCGTTGCAAAGTTTAATATAAATGATGGTTGAACTCCGTAGTAAATGACTCCCAAGACCGCAACCAGAATTACCGCCTTCATGAATACAGGTATGGAAATTTCAGGTGCGTCAACCGGAGCGTCAGACCAGTAAATCTCTTTTATAATGTTAAAGTAATAGTAAATGGAGATTGCGACCCCTGCGATGGCAATCCCGATTAAATAATAATAGCTTACTGACACTGTGGTTTGGGCCAAAACCGATTTAATGAGCAGGAATTTTCCCATAAACCCTGCGCATGGCGGAATCCCGGCGAGCGAGGCAAGGGATATTGTTGCAGCAAATGCAAGAAAAGGCGAACGACGGGAAAGCCCGGCGAATAGCGAAATCTCTCGGTTGTCTGTGTCCTTTGAAATTATCATCAGCACGCCAAAGAAAGCCACCAGCGCCAACATGTAAATAAACAGGTAATATAAAATCGCCGTTATACCGCTTTTATCAAACGCCGCAATGCCCATAAATAAATAGCCAGCATGCGAAATACTTGAATATCCGATAAGCCGCTTCACATTTCGTTGAGGTATTGCGCAAAGGTTTCCGTATAAAATTGTGATTGCTGCAATAGCAATAAAAACCTCGCGCCAGCCAACAGCAAGTTGACCCGCAGCAGTCGAGATTAACCTTATAATCAGGATTAAACCGACGGCTTTTGAGCCTGTCGCAAGAAATGCCACAGCAGGCGATGGCGCACCCTGATAAACATCCGGAACCCAGAACTGGAACGGCGCAATGGCAACCTTGAATCCCAGCCCTACAAGTATCATCGCTAAGCCGGCATTCAGCAGTTTATCCCCAATCACTCCGGGATTTGATTTAATAAATTCTGATAATCCAGCAAAACTCATTGTTCCTGTGGCACCGTAGGTCAGGGCAATACCGTAAATCAAAAATGCAGACGCCACGGCGCTGTAAATTAAATATTTAATTGAGGCTTCCAGAACTTGTCTCTGACGTTTTCTAAAACTTGTAAGCAGATAAAAACTGACCGTAACAAGTTCAAGAGAGACAAACATAATTATGAAGTGATTTGCCGAAGCTGCAAACATCATCCCGATCAGCGCGAAAACCACGAACGCATAGTTTTCCAACGAGACAATCCGCATCACTCCATTGTAATAAAGTAATAGCGCGGTTATGAAAATTGCCGTGATAATGAAAAACTGCTTCGAAAAGATTGCCAGTCCGTCCATTATATAACTTTTGCCAAAGGCGTATTCAATGAACTCCGGATGAACTGCGGAACTGATGATAAACAATACGCACAAACCGAAAAACACAACCGGACCTAACGCCCTCCGCAAAACCGAATCATTCAAATCATTAGACGAACCCGGGACAGAGCGAATGGCATTGGCGCCTGTATATGCGCCTGCTACTGCTTCAACAACCACTATAAATATCCCAAGTATTGCAGCGCAGATTTCTATATATATTACGTCGGTATTCATCCTTTAAAATTATTTCTTAACAGGTTTAGGCAATTTCACGCCCTGTTTGGCGTTTAAATCTTTGACTTCAACAGATTTCAAAATCGTTTTAACAGATGGTTCAATACGGTTAATTAGTGTATATGGAAATACGCCGAAAAATAACAGCGCTGCGACAAGTATCGAATATGGGATTTTTCGCCAAAAAGATGGCGCGTCGCGGAGTCGTGAAAATTCGGGAGGAACGTTTCCATGCAGAATCTTTCTTGCCGCATTGAGCATATAAATTGCCCCGATAACCAGTGCACCCCAGCAGCCGATAACAACATAAAATGAAAATTCTTTCCACGCCCCGAGGAATACAAGCAACTCGCCAACGAAATTTGCAAACCCCGGCAGACCGCATCCAGCAAACATGGCTATTAAAAGCACAGTTCCCATAAACGGCAGTTTTTTGAGAAGCCCGCCCATTTTATCCATATCAAGCGTTCCGGTTTGCCGCAGATACCATCCGCTTAACCCGAATACGAGAGCTGCAAGCAGTCCATGCGCAACCATTATTACCACTGTGCCAGTTATTCCAAGTATTGAAAGACTTGCTATGCCGAGAAATGCAAATCCCATGTGTGCAACGCTCGAGTAGCCTAATAGCAAATTCAGGTTTTTCTGCTGCATTGCAACCCATCCGCAGTAGAGTATGTTCCCAAGGCACAGGATTGCGATTATATGACTCCACTGAATTGCACCTGTTGAAAGTAGCGGAATACCTATTCTCAATAAACCGAGCAGACCGAATTTTTTGATGACTCCGGCATGCATCATTGCCGCAGGTGTTGGTGCGGCTGCATATCCAGTAGGTGCCCATGAATAAAATGGCCAGAGCGAAACCAGAATTCCAAAGCCGATTACAATTAAACCATAAATGAGCGCCTGAGTGTCGTTCCCCAGCGGTTTCTTTTCGAGATATTTTGCAAGTTCAACCATATCGAAGGTATTTGCCCCTGCTTTTAAATACAGAAGGATAATGCCGGCTAATGTTATCAGTGCGCCGATTGTAAGATAGATTGTAATCTGAAATGTTGCATAGTTCTTATTTTCACCATTGCCCCAGACGCCAATCATTATGAAGGTTGGAATCAGTGCCAGTTCATGGAAGATGTAGAAAAAGAACATGTCAAATGATGAAAATGCGCCAAGAATCCCGCCGGACATCAGTAGTAAAAGAATGGCAAATTCCTTTTCGCGGTTCTTAATATCCCATGATAAACACGCCGCAGTGAACGACACTATTGCCCCCATAAAAATGAGCCCCACATTTATTCCGTCCACCCCGGTATGAAATCTTATTCCAAGCGAAGAAATCCATTCCCTGTTTGTTTCGAACTGTATGTTTGGCGCAGAAGGGTCGAAATTGTAAAAGACAATAACCGATAAAATCATTGAGGCAAGGGTTGCTGCAAATGAGGCAAACCATGCCACCGTCCCCCATTTTCTTGGGAGGAACAGCAACGCAACCGCTGTCGCCAAAGGTATTAAAAATATCCAGTTTACCATTTTATTCTCAAAGTTTTGCCAGATAATAAATCACTATTGCGGAGCCTGCTGCCAGCGCAAAGATGTAAAATTGGACATTACCTGTCTGGCAGAGTCTTAACAATCTTCCGCAAAGTTCAGTTGTTGCATGGACTCCGCGAATTACCAAAAACCCGATAACCCATTTGTCAATGAAATTTGCGAACCGGGAGATTGCATCGTGGGTTAACTCAATAATTCCGTTGTATATTTCATCAAAGTAGAACCGCTGTTGCATCACCTTTGAAATAAGACCGAGTTTTTCAGTCAGAGGATCGGTCTTTCTGTTGATATAAATTACAAATCCGAGAATAATACCGAGCAACGCAGTCCCGCTGCCGAAAGCCGCAACTCGCGGCGAATGTTTTAAAGGATACAGCAGTTTTCCGGCAAGGGATGGAACTGCTTCAGCCTTGACACTAAAATATTTCTGAAGGATTTCCTCGAAACCTGCAGCACCACCGGCAAGACTGAATATTGCAAGTATTATAAGCGGGATTGTCATCACCAGCGGCGACTCTTTTACTTCATGACCATGATGAGCAGTTCTTTCCTTTCCAAAAAACACAACTACCATGAGCCTCGTCATATAAAACGCGGTCAAAAATCCGCCAAATACAGACAGATAGAAAAATGTCCACGACTTTTCGCCAGCTGCGGCAAAAATTGCCTCTTTGCTGTAAAAACCGCTGAACGGCGGTATGCCGCATATTGCAAGTGTGCCGATCAGAAAAGTAATAAATGTGATTGGCATTTTAGATTTTAATCCGCCCATCTTCCAGATGTCCTGTTCATGATGGAGCGCTATGATAACCGAACCGGCTGCAAGGAAGAGCAGCGCCTTAAAGAACGCATGTGTAATAAGATGAAACATAGCAGGGTAGGGGGCAGCAAGCCCAACAGCCATAACCATATAACCAAGCTGAGAAAGCGTGGAAAACGCAAGCACCCGTTTTATGTCGTTTTGCTGAATTGCAATAATTGCTGACATCGTCGCTGTGATTGCGCCAATCCATGCGATTACATCAAGCGGATTAAGCTGACCAAGAACAGCAAGGCTTTCAGGCATCGCAGGTTTTACGGAAAAAAGAAAGAATACCCGACACAACATGAACACGCCGGCTGCGACCATCGTTGCTGCGTGGATTAACGCGCTGACCGGCGTTGGACCCTCCATGGCATCCGGCAACCACACATGCAACGGAAATTGCGCTGATTTTCCTACTGCACCGCAGAATATCAAAAGACAAGCTACCGTGCTGTATGCCCCTAAAATTTCCGGGTTTCTGCCGATTTTTGCAGCAATTTCATCGAACCGTATCGAGCCGGTTATTCCCCAAATTAATATTATGCCGAGAATAAATCCGAAGTCGCCAAGCCTATTTGTTAAGAACGCCTTTTTTGCTGCGTCTGCCGCCGACGGTCTTTCGAACCAGTGTCCGATTAAGAGATAACTCGAAAGTCCAACGAGTTCCCAAAATATGAATAACATCAGAAAATTGTGAGACAAAACAATGCCAAGCATGGCAAATGTAAAGAAATTCAATCCGGCAAAATATCTGCCCATGGCTTTATCTTCGCGCATGTAACCGAGCGAAAAGATATGAATCACCCCGCTTACAAAGGTTACTACCAGAAGCATGAGCAATGTGAGTTCGTCAATCTGATATCCGATTTCCAATTTAAAGTTCCCGACCGAAATCCACGGAATTGCATATATATGATTTGGTATTGACCCGAAATGAATGACCGAATACAGAAATGCGCTACATAGAAAGGATATCCATACTGCCCCAATAGCAATACCTGCGCAAATCTTCCCCTCTTTTAGAACAAAGAGCGTCTGAAACACGGCAGATATTGCCGGTAGAAACAAAATTATAAATGGCAAAATTTGCAGTTGTTCATCCATATTACAATTTCATCGTTGTTAAATCTTCGCTTGATATGGCTTTAAACCGCCGGTAAATCGATACGACCAGCGCAAGTCCAATTGCCACTTCTACAGCCGCTATTGTGATTGTAAAGAAAACCATGACCTGTCCGTCCGGCGACCCTTTAAACCGAGAAAATGCAACAAGCGCAAGATTTGCGGCGTTAAGCATCAGCTCTACTGAAAGTAGGATTATTAACAGATTGCGACGCGCAATTGCGCCGAACAATCCGGCTGCAAATAATATCGCGCTGACTATCAGATAATGTTCAAGACCAACTGTCATTTGTGTAAATCTCCGCTATTGTTTTCTTTCGAACTAATGTAAATTGCGCCGACAATGGCGATTAAAAGCAAAAGCGAAATAACCTCAAACGGGAGTAAAAATTCTCCTTTTATGAACAACGTTTTCCCGAGTTCTGACGGATCCCCCTGAAACATGTCCTTTTGAGTCTTCAGCGGCATTGAATAGAGTATGGTAAGGATAAAAACGCCCGCGGTCATCAGAGAACCAATTATCCCTGTGATTAACGCAAACAATTTAATCTTCTTTTTAACCTCCTCTTTCAAATCCACGAGCATCAGGACAAACAGGAATAAGACAATCACTGCTCCTGCGTAAATCAGGATTTGCGCAGCCGCAATAAAAAACGCATTCAGCAATATGAAAAGTCCGGCAAGCGAAAAGATTGTCCCCAACAGAAACAACGCGCTCACCAGCGGATTCCTGCTGAACGGATTTGCCACAACCAGAATCCCGCATACCACTGCCATTAATGACAATATGTAAAAAATAATTGTGTCCATATCAGGTTACCGGCGGAAAAATTTTTTGTTCCATTGCCTCGCGGGCTTTCTTTTTCCACTTCATTATCGGGTCGTTATGAACCCCGCCAAGCGCAAGCAATTTTTCTTTGTTGAAAATCATCTCTTCCCTGCTTAATCCGCTCAATGTATATGTATCCATCAGAAAAATCGCCTCCTCCGGGCAAACCTCCTGACACAGCCCGCAGTAAATGCAACGGAGCATGTTTATTTCGAACTCCTTTGGTCTTTTTTCCACATTGCCGGTTGTCGGGTCAATTTCCGGACCGGGCGGGGTGATTTTAATTGCCTTTGGCGGACAGATGAATTCGCAAAGCTGACACGAAACGCATTTTGTCCTGCCTTCCTGATCTTTTACAAGATATGGAGCACCACGATAGCCCGGAGGAACAACATGTTTTTCTTCCGGATACTGCAAGGTGACTTTTTTGCTGAAAAAGTGGCGAAGAGTAACTTTTAGCCCCCCAATTATCGCAGGGATGTAAAGTTTATCTAATATGTTAAGTTTTGGTCTCTTTACAATCATTCGTTGTTCCTCGCCAGTCTCTGTAAATTTATTTCTTTGCCCACATTAAAAAAGCCGTTACAGCAATGTTTGCAAAGGACAGCGGCACAAAATATTTCCAACCAAGCCTCATTAACTGGTCATACCTGAACCTTGGCAACATCCATCGCGTCCAGATAAACACAATTAAAAAGAAAACCACCTTTGCGAGAAAAATTGCGATATGCGCAATCCCTGCGGTCAACGTCTGAGCCGGTTTATCCAGACCAAATAACGGAAGCGTCCAGCCTCCGAAAAACAAAGTCGTTATCATTGCCGAAGCAATAATCATGTTTGCATATTCTCCCATGAAAAACATGGCGAACTTTATCGAACTGTATTCCACATTATATCCACCGGCGAGTTCCTGTTCAGCCTCTGGAAGGTCAAATGGAGTGCGGTTTGTTTCTGCAAATGCCGCTCCGAGAAATATCGCAAACGCAAGCGGCTGCTTAAATACAAACCAGTTCAGGAAACCGCCCGCCTGAGCTTCTACAATCTCTCGAAGGTTCATCGTGCCGGCGCTTATCAGGACAGGAACAATACAGAGCGCCATTGCGACTTCATAAGAAACAATCTGCGCTGTTGCGCGCACACCACCAATAAGCGGATATTTTGAATTCGAAGCATATCCAGCAAGCAAAATGCTGTAAACGCTGATAGAAGCAATGCCGAAAACGTAAAGTATCCCGATATTTAAGTCGGCAATTATCATCTTTTGGCTGCCAATCTGAGAACCAAACGGAATTACCGCAATGTTTAGTATTGCTGGTATCATAGCCAGAGCTGGCGCCATCCAGAAAAATACCTTATGAACATGCGCAGGGGTAAAATCTTCCTTTAAAAATGCCTTTACTGCATCAGCCGCCGGTTGCAGAAGCCCGAAAGGACCAACCCGGTTCGGACCATACCTGTCTTGAATGTATGCGCATACCTTTCTTTCAACAAGGACTATATACGCTACCATGAACATCAGAATCGCAAATGCAGCTACGACCTTAACCGCACAAAATATAATAAACGCTGTCTGGGGATTCAGTCCGTTAATCCAGTTCATCTTACATCACCCCCTTTCGGATTTTCTTTTACAATAGCTCCGTAATCTCCAAGGTTTTCCCACGTCATTCCCTGAAATTGCGGAACCTCCGCCGCCATACGGTTAAACAACGCAGAGGCTGTCTGCGGATATTTATCGCCTGTCAGCAGTTCAAGAATCGCGCTCAAAATCTGATATTCGGGTTTTGCGTTGCCGGGTGGTTCAATGGCTTTATTAAATTTCTGAACGCGTCCTTTGACGTTCGTAAATGTTCCGTATTTTTCGGCATACGCACAACCGGGAAGTCTGATTGCTGCCATTTCCGCAGTTTTCGACGGTAGGACATCAACCACAACCAGTTTCTCTATCTTCGACAACACTGCCTCGCTGAAAACCGATTTTGCAACGTCTTCGTTAAATACAAGCAAGGTTTTTATCTTCCCGGAATCAATTTCCTCTTCAATCAAAGGTATATTCAGACCGATTTGTTCTGCTGAAACGCCCAGAATTGCCGCACCTTTCGTATTTGGATTTCTGTCCGGCGATAACAAAATTTTATCCCCTGTCTCAAACCTCGGAACGCAGTCGGACAATGCCCCAAGATAATCCTTTAATTTACGAATCAGCCACAATTCCTCGTTTGTCTGTCTTGCCGATGCAATTATAGCGACCGAACCTTTGCCTGCCTGTTTTAACAACGCTACGACCGATTCAATGGCTGACTTCCAATCTGTTTCTTTTGAAGCGCCGTCAGAATTTTTAATCTCCGGGTTCTTTAATCTGTCTTCGCGGGAAATCCACTTGTAATTCAACCGACCCATGTCGCACATGAAACACTTGTTGACAAAATCATTTTCCCGGGGTGTCAGCCTGTAAATTCTGTTTTCCCGCGAGCCGATTAACATGTTGCATCCAGTACCGCAACTCGGGCAAACACTCTTTGTTTCTTTTAGGAACCAGACACGCATGTTGAACCGGAAATCCCGCGATGTAAGCGCGCCAACAGGACAAAGGTCAACCGTGTTCAGTGTATAATTGTTATTAAAGACTTTTCCCGGATACGTCGATATGGTGCTGTAACTTCCCCGATTTATGATTCCAAGAGAATCATCCCCGACAATATCCCGCGTAAACCTTATACAACGTGTGCAGAGAATGCACCGTTCTGCGTCAAATACAATTGTTGGTCCTAAAATTACCTGTTTTGGCTTGTGAACTTTTGTTTCAATAAACTCGCTTTCAGGAGAACCAAAATCGAGGGAAAATTCCTGAAGTTTGCATTCGCCAGCCTGATCGCAAATCGGGCAATCGAGCGGATGATTCAGTAACAAAAATTCCAGCACGGCTTGCCGCATCTTTTTAACCGTCTCGGTCTCTGTATAAATCTCCATTCCAGCAGAAACCGGTGTTGCGCATGCGATTACTGGACGAGGCGACTTTTTTATCACAGGCGTTCCATCCGGGTTTAACACGGGCTTTCTGTCTGCGCCTATTACCGGCAAGCCGTATTCAACAAGACACATTCTGCAATTGCCCGCCACGGGAAGCTTGGGATGGTAGCAGTAATGAGGGACGAAAACATTGGCAAGCTGGCATGCCTGAAGCATGGTGGTTGGTGTCGGTTTGCCAGTCAGTGGGTCTGGCATTGTCGCCGGCACGTCAATCTCTTTCCCGTTAATTTTAACCTTGATCGTTTCCATCTTTTATTACTGGCAGCCACCTGCCAATAAATTGCTTATAAGTTAACCGAACAATCCCTTCGATTCAATTCAGAAACTGTGATGTTTTTCTAAAACTTTGCCTTCGACAGAAATTCGTCCCTGAACTTCGAGACAAAACTTTCAACAGGCCAAGAACATGCGTCTCCAAATGCGCATACGGTCTTTCCCCCGCCGATATTGCCCGCAATTTTTAATAGCAGGTCAACATCTTTTTTCCTGCCGAGACCGTGATTAAAACGATGCAATACTTTTGCCATCCAGAGTGACCCTTCTCGGCAAGGCGTGCATTGTCCGCAACTTTCGTGCGCATAAAATTCTGCTATGTTTTCAAGAGCCGCCGGTATATCCGTCGAGTCATCAAGCACAATTATCGCCCCTGAACCGGACATCGAGCCAGCAGCGGCAATAGTGTCAAAATCATACGGCAAATCAAGAATACTAACTTTTTTAACCTCAACATTGCCGTTGCCGCTATTTGTTTTAATTTCCACCTCTTCGTCTGCCCTCAGGACTTTTGAGCTTGTTCCGCCTGGGATGATTGCTTTAAGCTTCCGCCCGGGTTTAAGTCCACCACCGAATTCTGAGTCAAAAATCAATTCCCGCAAAGTAACCTTTCCGACCTCGATTTCATAAACGCCAGGATTGCAGATATGTCCGCTTAAGCACACAAGCCGTGTCCCTGTGTTGTTCGGCAAACCGAGTTTTGCGTATTCACCGCCGCCCATCTCAACGATATGCTTTACTGAAGCCAGCGTTTCTACATTGTTCACAATTGTCGGACACTGATATAACCCCAAAACGGCAGGGAAATAAGGCGGTTTGATTCTCGGGTATGGACGCTTGCCTTCGAGCGACTCAATCAGACCGGTCTCTTCGCCGCAGATATATGCCCCGGCTCCGCGATGAACATAGATTTCAAGATCATAGCCACTTCCTAAAATGTTTTTTCCCAGAAATCCCTTTTCTTTTGCCTCGTTAATAGCCCGCTGAAGTATCTTAGCCCCTTCTGTCATCTCGCCGCGGATATAAATGTAAGCGAGATGGACATTGTTTGCATAACAGGCAATAATCATTCCCTCCAGCAACTGGTGGGGGTCTTTGTGGATAATGACCCTGTCTTTAAATGTTCCCGGCTCGGATTCGTCGGCGTTGCAAATAAGATAAACCGGCTTCCCGGAATCGTGTCTGACAAACGACCATTTTAATCCGCACGAAAACCCGGCTCCGCCCCTACCGCGCAATCCGGAAATCCTGACCTGCTGCCTTATCTGCTCCTGTGGGGACAATGTTTTGCCGTCCGGAGTCTGGACAGGTTTAAGACTAAGCGCTTTTTTTAAAACGCTGTAACCGCCATGCCGCAGATAACATTCAATATCCGGCGTGTAATCCGGATTTATTAAATTCTTTGTTATTAATCTATATTGCTTAGCCATTTTAAATTAATAATTTAAGGTCTTGACTGATAAATCTGATTTGTTAATTTAATATGCAGAGCTGCCCGATGGTGTAACGGTAGCACAGCAGACTCTGGATCTGTTTGTCAAGGTTCAAATCCTTGTCGGGCAGCCAATTTATTTTGGTTAATTTTTCTGCTGTTTTCATTTTCGTTTACCAACCGTTACGCATTTTTGTTCATTTCACTTTGGCTTCAGATTTACATTTTTCGACCAGTTTCTCCACCGCTTCCTTCGTCATCTTGTCATACAACTTGTCGTTGCACATTATTGACGGCGCCTTGTCGCAGTTTGCCAGACACTCGACAAATTCCACAGTGAACATCCCGTCTGGCGTTGTCTGAACTCCGGGAAAGTCAGGGTCAAGTCCGAGTTTTTCGCATAAAAACCGTTTTATCTCATGTGAACCGGCAAGTGCGCAACTGAGTGTCCTACATATTCTGAAGTGAAATTTTCCGACCGGTTTGCGGTGAAACATTGGATAGAAAGTAACCAGTTCGAACAGGTTTATCGGTTGAAGCCCGAGTTTTTTAGCCGCCCACTCAATTGCCTCCGGGCTTATGTGCCTGTATCTTTCCTGAATCAGGTGCAGAATCATTAGCGACGCGCTCCGCTTTTGCGGATAGTGTGAGATATATTCATCAGCCAGCGCTTCGAGTTCAGGCGTCGGCGAAAACTTCGGATATTCGGTTCCGGGATTGTCCTTCGCCGGACTTGCCGGTTTTGTGTCCGTTTGCGTATTTGGTTTGGTTTTATTTCCAGCGCTCATCTGTCGCATTCTCCCATCACAAAATCAAATGACCCGAGTATTGCCACAACATCCGATATTGTATGTCCCGGTAGCAGCCACGGCAGGATGCTCAGGTTCACAAACGATGGCGAGCGGATTTTCAGTCTATATGGCACACCGCCGCCGCGGCTGTTTATGTAGAAACCAAGTTCGCCTTTGGGATTTTCGGCTCCGAAATAAATTTCTCCCGGTGGCGCGTTTACACCCTGCGTAACAAGCATGAAATGGTGAATCAGTTCTTCCATGCTGGTCAGAACTTTATGTTTTGGCGGCAACGCTATTTTATAATCGTCAATGGTTATCGGCTCATTAGTTTTGTTCTCGTAACCACCCGGCAACTGCGCCAGACATTGTCTGATAATCCGCGCGCTCTGACGCATTTCTTCCACCCTTACAAGATACCTGTCGTAGCAATCGCCAACAGAACCTATCGGAACATCGAATTCCAGCCTGTCATAGATAAGATACGGATGAGCCTTTCTGATGTCGAAATTCACGCCACTGCCGCGAAGGTTAGGTCCGCTTAACGCATAGTCTATTGCAACCTCTTTCGGAATTACCCCGATTCCTTTTGTTCTGTCTATCCAGATTTTATTCTTTGTTAGGAGGGTTTCTACTTCATCAATTTTGAAAAGCAGTTCGTCAATGAACTTATTGCACCTTTCTGCCCAGCCCGGTGGCAAATCGCGCGATAGACCGCCAATCCTTGTATAACTCGTGGTAAACCTTGCCCCTGTGAGGCTTTCGCAAAGGTCGTATATCTTTTCCCTTTCCGTGAAAGTGAGCAGGAAGACTGTCATTGCCCCAACGTCCATCGCATACGATCCAAGTCCGAGCAGGTGCGACGAAATACGCGCCAGTTCGCAGCAGATAACTCGGATATACTGACATCGCGGTGTTAGTTTTTCCTGAATTCCAAGCAACTTTTCCACTGCAAGTACATAAGCAACGTTGTTGGCAAGCGGTGCCAGATAATCCAGCCTGTCTGTATATGGTATAAACTGGGTGTAAGTCATGTTTTCGGCAATCTTTTCGTCGCCGCGATGCAAATAACCGATTTCCGGTCGTGCCGAAACAATTGTTTCACCTTCAAGTTCAAGTTGGAGTCTCAAAACGCCGTGCGTCGAAGGATGCGACGGTCCCATGTTGAGAATCATCCGGTCAGATACCGCATCTTCCTCAACATGTTCTCCCGTGCCAGCATCCCTCAGGCGGACTTGCTCTGCTTTCTGAGGTGTATCGGGATATTCAAATTCTCTTTTTTCAGCCATATCATCCCTATTTTGATAGGATTATGAGATAAACCACACAGATAACCAGCAAAATAAAAATACTGATAATCAACGCTGCCAGTAACGGATTAATATGAATCTCTAATCGTTTCGGAGGTCTTCTGAAATTTTTCGGAAACGCCCGGTAAAGTTCCTCCGCGTATATTTCCACAATCTTTTTAGCTTTCGCAATGTCTTTGCAACCGGATACTTCCCGGAAAATTTTAATAGCCTCAATTTTCCTTCCGTCAAAAAGCGCCTCTGCAATCTGCAACCTGTCGACGTAAGAAATGCCTGTCATAATTGATCGACTTGAAGTCAGCGGGTTGTCGCTCCGTTCTTCATCATAATGCTGACCCTGTGACGCTGTTTCAGTTATATACAATCCTGTAAGAATAGACTCGACCTCTGATTTTGCCTCAGCAAAAGTTGAACCCGGAACCGCATCCATATATAACCTAATTGCATGCATCTTGTTGCCTCCCCGCAGCGCTAATTCTATTGATTTCCTAACTTTGGGGTCGAGTTTATGCATACCCTTTACCCGCCATTGCCTTTAGCCCTCGGCTCGCGTTGAGAGGAGAGCTCACCTGGTCGGGAAACAAACGGGCCGCCTTCCATTGGAGCCGGCTCCGTGAATGCTACGCCTTCTACATTCGACGGTTTACCTTCCAAAGGAAAATCCTTTCTCAGAGGAAAATATGGATAACCTTCCCACATCAATATTCGTCGCAGGTCTGGGTGTCCCTCAAATCTTATCCCCATCATATCGTAGATTTCCCTTTCGTGCCAGTCAGCAGTTTTCCAGACCTCTGTCACACTTGGCAACGAAGGCAGGTTTTTCAGGTTATGCGTATTTTCGTTTTTTCCGGTCTCAAGGATTGGCTTTTCGTCGGTTGTCTCTCGGTTTTCGGAAACCGGGTCGGCAATAAAGGCCTTTAACCGCAAATGGCATTTATGCCCCATCCCGTACAGATGATAAACAACCATCCAGCGTGGTTGTTCCTTGTAATTATCTACACTTGTAATATCAATCAGATAATCAAATCCGAGCTCGTTTTTTGCAAAAAGACAGACCTCTTTAATTTTGCTGCTATCGTTTAAAACAACTGTAATTTCTTTGCGGAATTCGGTAGGCGGCGATATGATTTCGCCAAATTTTTGACGTAATTTATTTGCAAATTCAATTGCTTTTGTAGTGTCCATTTTAACGTAAATCCGAACTTATTAATCGGCTTTTTTTAGGGTGGAAATCACTGGTTGTGTGGAGATTTTTTGCTGCAGTTTAATGAGCGCGTCGAGTAACGCCTCCGGTCTTGGCGGACATCCGGAAACATAAACATCCACAGGCAGGATTTTGTCTACCCCTTGCAATACAGCGTAACTCCGGTACATCCCGCCGGTTGAAGCGCATGCCCCCATCGCAATTACCCATTTCGGCTCGGTCATCTGTTCATACAATCTTTTTACAACCAGCGCCATCTTGTAAGTAACCGTGCCGGAAACTATCATTACATCGGATTGTCTCGGAGAAAAACGCATGACCTCCGCGCCGAATCTGGCAATGTCGAATCTACTTGCCCCTGTTGCCATCAGTTCAATTGCGCAACAAGCCAACCCCATTGGCATTGGCCACAGTGAATTCTTACGGAACCAGTTCAATGCTGCGTCCAGCCTCGTTACTATAACATCGCCCTCTGCAAGATGTCCGTATCCTATTTCTTGTTTTGTCATTCCCGATACCTAAAAACTACTAAAAACCATAGACGTTACATGCATCTTTATCAAGTTAATAATGCTAATTAACGTTGAACTTTTTTCACCTCTGCTATAGGGTAATTTTAAAAATGGCATAATGATTGTTTCTGTTTTTAAAAATCTGATGCGGATTGTTCCGCAACCGTTAAAAAAATCCGGATTTTTACAGGCGGCTTTTTTACAAATGACACCAGAAACCGCAATCCTGTCCATTGCATTCTTCTTTATCCTTTCTTTATTCGAAATAAAAGCCGATGAGGTTCTTACCAGAACCCGCGAGGTTTTATCAGGAAAAATAACATTAAAAACAGGCAGGATTTTATTGAAACAGGACAATAACGCCGAAAGAGAAATAGAACCGGATAAATTCCTCGATATAACCTTCAGCGGCATCAAGCCTGCTATCGCTTCTACAAAAGTTATTTTCCCTTTAACTGAAAAACGGGGCGGGGGATTGCCGCCGGGATGGAAAAATCAAGATGTCGGTTATTCCAGAAACCGTGGTTTTGCCACTTGGCAACAGGAAGGCAATAATAATCCATCCGGCGTTTTTACTGTCCGCAGCGCAGGAACCGGTTTAACCCCAGTCTCGGACTCATTCCATTTTGCGTTTACCACGATTGAAAATGACGGAATTGCAGTAGTCCGGGTCTCAGGGAAAGGCGGACTGGATAAAAAAGGTTGCGCAGGACTGATGATTAGAAAAAATACCGATGTAAAAAGTCAGTTTGTCTCAATAGGCGTCAGTCAGCAAGGTGTGCCGGTTCTGGAATTGAGAGAACAAAACGGTTCTGCAACTTCATCGGTTATTTTTACCAATCGCGGCGAATTTTCCTGGGTAAAACTGATTTGGACAAAATCAAATGTCATAGCCGGATTTTCAGCCGATGGTATAAAGTGGGAAAATGCAGAACCAATCAGTATTAACCTCAGCTACCCGGCAAATCTCGGATTCTTTGTTTATTCCGGGAATGAAAAATATATGGCTCAGTTGCGGTTCCAGGAAGCCTCAATTATCTCATTTGAAAAACCAGCGATATCTTCGGAAAATCCCATCGCCGGCAATTATCTGCCTGCGCAGGTTGTATTGAGAAATGGTTCTATTTTGTCAGGTTACATGAATCGGATGAAAGACGGATTTCTGCAATTTAGGTTTTTGGATAACAATCTTTCAATTTCTACAAACGATATTGGGTCAATCCGGTTCTTCCCTATGCCGTATGAATGGCAGAACGAGGCAGTCAGGTCAGGCAGCGGTCTTTTCCTTGTTAACGGAAAGTTCGTCGAAGCCGCAATCTCAGGCATAGAAAACGGCATAGTCAAAACTATGGTTCAGGATAAAACTGCGGATTTCAGAATTCCATACGACCTTGCAGCCGTTCAGTTTTTGCCTGCAAATTATGGCGCCAATGCATACGAAATCAGGTTAGTAAACGGCTCAGTTGTATTTGCCGATTATGTCAGATTTATGGACGATTCAATCCTCGTTGGTTCAAAAACGTCAGCCGAACTCAAAATCGCAAAGTCCGAACTCGCAGGTGTCAGGAGGATTGGAAATCTTGAAGCCACATTTTCAATTTCTTTGAGCGCACAAAAATCAGGGGCAATAACCGCCGAACTGGAAACCACAACAGGGGAAAAAATCAACGGGATTATAAAACTCATTGAAAATGAACCAATTATAGAATCGCAGGACGGTAAAAGAATAAAACTTAAGCAAGATACAATTAAAAACCTTTTTATAAATAATGTGGTTTCAGTTGCTACCGAATCAGCAGGCATAGCGGACAAAATCCGGCAATTTTCAGCCATTGATTTTTATCCGAAAACCATGCGGGGAAGGAGTTATATGCAGAATGATGTCTTGTATCTGGAAGATTACGCGGCAATACGCAACTTCCAGTCTCCGGAACCGACGTATTTCCTGTGTTGTCCTGTAGAGGGGGATTTCGAGATTTTAGCGGAGGTTGTTAGTCCTGAATCGCTGCCACGTGGCAGTTACGCAGGATTACTTATTCAGGATAGTGCGAATAGTACTGCAAACGGCATCTTTTGCGGAACCGACTCAAGGCAGATGTTATTTGTCCGCAGATACGATGATAGACTCGGTTCTCATTCCAGACTCGATTTTCGTTCTCCGCTGAAACTTAAGGTAGAAAGAACGCGACGCAGATTGACCGTATCCGCTTCTTCGTCGAAGTCTGGCAGTTCGTGGAATTTTGTGAATTCGTATGAGCGCGAATTGCCTTCTGTGTTGTATGCCGGCTTTGCTATTGTCAACACGAATAAAGATTTAAAACCGGTTGTCGCAGGATTTAAAAATATTGAAATTAAAAAGAAACAGGATTCCGAAGCCCCTGTAAAGATAGTACTAGTAAATGGGGCGGCTTTGAACTGCGAAATCTTAAACGGGAACGAAACATCATTGACCATCTCATCAATACTTTCTCCGAAGATGTCAGTGCCACTGAATTGCATTGCTTATATCTGTTTTGATGGCAGTTTGGCTCAGCCTTCTATTCAGAAATCCGACCGTCGCGGAATCCTGCTCAAAAACGATGACTTCTTCGAATGCGAATTTAAGGAAATTGATGGAAATACCATAACTGTGAGTTCAACAGTTTTTGGAATTCGTTATTTCAGAATCGGCGATGATGTGAAAAGAATATATTTAAATCCCCTGAGTGAGTCTAAGTACGGTTATGAAGTTGTTTTACAAGACAGTTCCCGCATCATTGTGAAAAATATGAATATCCGCGAAGCAAATTTTATTTTGACTGATGATTTATCCGGAAGCGTTTATGAACTGCCAATCTCGCTTATAAGAGAGATTAAAAAGAAATAATAGATATATATTGGCGGAGGTTAGATTCAATTGGCTGAGTTTATACCTGTTTTAACCGAATATTGCTGAACACAGTTAACTTGTCCCTTTCAATCAGGCGCAAATTTAATTGGATTGATTGGCGGAAATGGTATATTTTAACTTTTGTTAGCAGTCATTATTTTTGATTTTAGAAATTTGAATAAACAACGTGGCAAATTTACGTTAACCTGATATGGCAGATAACGCTAAAAAAAATAAACCCGATGAAAATGCAGGGGACAAAGTCTCTTTCGAAGAGGCTATTGAGAAGTTAGAGCAAATCATCGTCGAAATGGAAAACGAAGAGATCCCCCTTGAGAAAGTAATCGAAAAATACGAGGAAGGCATAAAACTTGTTAAAATCTGCCAGCAGAGACTTTCAGAGGCTGAACTTAAAGTGCAAGAACTGGAAAAGAAAATCGGCGGGGAGTTTAGCCTTAAATCCATTAATTTTAACAACGAAAAAGACGAATCGTAAAAGGTATTTATGAGCAGGTATCTTGAAATGATTGACAATCCGTCTCATCTGAAGAAGCTTACCATCGAGCAGAGGATTCAACTCGCCAATGAAATAAGGGAAGAGTTGATTACTAAACTTTCAAAAACCGGCGGGCATCTGGCGCCGAACCTTGGCGTTGTTGAACTCACCATCGCTTTGCACAGCGTTTTTGAAACACCAAAGGATAAATTCGTCTGGGATGTAAGCCATCAGACTTATGTGCATAAACTCCTCACTGGAAGGAAAAACCGATTCCATACAATCCGAACAACAGGCGGTTTAAGCGGGTTTGCATCAAGGACTGAAAGCGAACACGATTGTTACGGAGCTGGTCACGCTGGAACTGCTATTTCTGCAGCTCTGGGCATGGCTGTTGCAAGAGACCGCAGGGGTTCAGACGAACATGTCGTCTGTATAGTGGGAGACGCCGCCCTGACAAACGGAATTTCCTACGAAGCGCTAAACAACATTGCTGTCTCAACAAAGCGGTTTATCCTGATTTTAAACGATAACGAATGGAGCATATCCAAAAATGTCGGCGCAATTGCCAATTATCTTCACAGACTTATAACGCATCCTCGTTACAACAAGTTGCAAAAAGATTTCATTAACTTTTTAAAACGGTTCTCAAAAGGCGACCTTGCAATTCGTCTGGGTCATAAGGCGGAGGAGTTAATAAAAGGAGCGGTATCCAGCGTTGCGCTTGAACCACATAAAAAGATTGAAGACGAATCCGACGGCAGAGGCGGTTACGGAAGCAGCCTTATATTCGAGGAACTGGGGCTGCGATACCTTGGTCCAATTGACGGACATGACCTTCCGTTGTTAATCAGCACCCTTGAGTTTGCAAAGAGTTGCGAAGAACCTATCGTTGTTCATGTCCTTACCCAAAAGGGAAGGGGATACCAGATCGCCATTAACCAACCGGAAAAGTTCCACGGCGTTGGTCCATACGATATCAAGACCGGCAACTCCACCGAAATTAAAACCGGAATCCCGACTTATCAGGAAGTCTTTGGCGAGGCAATGGTGCGTTTATGCAAAAAAGATTCCACCCTCGTCGGGATTACAGCCGCCATGCCATCGGGGACAGGCCTTAAAGCCCTCGAAAAGGCTATGCCGGACAGGTTCTTTGATGTCGGAATTGCAGAAGAACACGCCGTTCTGTTTGCCGCAGGAATGGCAACAATGGGATTTCACCCAGTCGTTGCGATTTACTCCACTTTCCTCCAAAGGGCATACGACTGTATTATCCATGATGTCGCATTGCAGGATTTGCCTGTCATTTTTTGTATGGATAGGGCTGGACTCTCCGCAAACGATGGTCCGACACACCATGGATTATTCGATATCTCCTATCTGCGGTGCGTCCCAAATATCATCGGTATGGCGCCTTCCAATGAGGACGAACTCGTTGATATGCTCTTTACAGCAACATTGACCAGACACCCCGTCTGCATAAGATACCCAAGAGGCGCTGCTGAAGGTGTCCCAATTAAAGAACAACCGGCAGTTCTGGAAATAGGTAGGGCTCAGATAATCAAAGGTTTTTCAGGACGCGGCTCACCAAAGGTTACATTTATTTCACTCGGGAATATGCTCAATATAGCGAAAAGATCTGCGCAATCCCTTGAAAACGAGGGGTTTGACTGTGCTATCATCAACGCCCGCTTTTTCAAACCGCTCGATGAAGAGACATTCTCTTTCTATGCCCAGAACTCGGATGTTGTTGTAACACTCGAAGACAATGTCCTTGCCGGTGGTTTTGGTTCCGCCGTTCTTGAACTGTTTTCCGACAGAAGAATTGAAGTCCCGGTTGTCAGGGTTGGCTGGCCAGATAAATTCATCGAACACGCTTCAACAGTGGACGATCTGAGACAAAAATACGGTCTTACCCCGGATAAAACAGTCGAGCTCGTCAAATCTGTTCTTAAAAAAGATGTCGAAACTTCACAAAAAGGTATTGCAGTAATTTAAATAATTTAATAATAAAAATTATATTAATTAATTGAAATATTTTTGGGATTTATGGGATACACGACAGTTACTCCGCCAGAAGGCGGCAAAATTACGATTAAAAACGGCGTTTTGCAGGTTCCTGATAATCCGGTAATTCCGTTTATCAGAGGGGATGGCACTGGTCCTGATATCTGGGCGGCAAGTCAGCGCGTCTTTGATGCCGCCGTTCAAAAGGCATATAACGGGAAACGGAAAATTGTCTGGTTCGAAGTTTATGCCGGCGAAGCGGCATTTAAAAAATTCAATACATGGTTGCCTGACGACACAGTCGAGGCTTTCAGGGAATATCTGGTCGGTATTAAAGGCCCGTTAACAACCCCGATAGGCGGCGGAATACGGTCGCTGAATGTGGCATTGCGACAGTTGCTTGACCTTTACGTCTGCCTGCGGCCTGTCCAGTGGTTCACAGGCGTTCCGTCTCCAGTAAAACATCCCGAAAAGGTGAACATGGTAATCTTCCGCGAGAACACGGAGGATATTTATGCGGGTATCGAATATCCTGCTGGTTCTGCGGAGGCAAAGAAAGTGCTTGAGTTTTTCCGGAAAGAATTCCCGAAGGACTTCGAAAAAATCCGTTTTGGCACCGAGGAAAAAGCGAAGCAGTTCCTGGAACTGGCAGGTGAAGACTTGTGCGAAGAGGGCGCAGCAGTTATGGTGGGGGTTGGCTTGAAGCCAGTTTCAAAACTCGGAACAATCCGTCTTGTAAAGGCAGCAATTGACTATGCAATTCGTGAAAAGCGCAAAAGCGTTACCATTGTCCATAAAGGCAATATAATGAAATACACAGAGGGGGCTTTCCGTGACTGGGGGTATGCATTTGCCGAAAAATATTATGGCTCAAAGGTTTACACATGGGCTCAATGGGAAAGAACTAAAAAGGAAAAGGGTGAAGCTGCAGCAAATGAAGAACAGAAGGCTGCGCTGAAAAACGGCGCAATCCTTATAAAAGATGCCATTGCCGATATTACACTTCAGCAAGTATTAACCAGACCTGAGGATTTTGACGTCATCGCAACCTTAAACCTGAACGGGGATTATTTGAGCGACGCCCTTGCTGCTCAGGTTGGCGGTATTGGCATTGCCCCCGGCGGAAATATCAATTTTGTAACTGGTCATGCTGTATTCGAAGCCACACACGGCACAGCCCCGAAATACGCCAATCTGGACAAGGTAAATCCAGGAAGCGTAATTCTCAGCGGCGAAATGATGCTCCGCTATATGGGCTGGAGAGAAGCTGCAGATTTGATTATCAAGGGACTTAACGGAGCAATTGCGAGCAAGCGGGTAACATACGATTTTGCCCGTCTTATGGAAGACGCAACAGAAATCAAATGTTCAGAATTCGGCGACAACATAATTGCCCACATGTAAGAGGCGATAAAAGCCTCCATACGAACACAACAAACAGAAATATTGTGTGAGTTAAATAGAAGTGGATAGCCATTTTTTGTTATAGAAACAATTTTTGATAAAAATTCTTAACTTACTTATAATCAGCGCGGTAAAATAAGTAATATATTAACGAAGTATAAGATATTCTTATTTTCTGCATTGATTTACAGTAAAAATATTAAAAAAACCTTTGCAAAAATTAGTTATATTTTACATATTAGTTTGAATTGTTAACTGAAATATTGAGATTCGAAATATGAAGAATAACGGAAATACAATGCTAAAAATGTTGGTTGGCGCCGGCATGTTTATGCTGGCGGTGAACGGTTTCTGTAGTGAAGCCGAACTTAAACTGCCTGAACTCGGGGGTGTAACCTACAAGAGTTTGGGTGGCATTAGCGGATTCCAGTTAATGTTAATTGGAATTCTGGTTTGCATTATAGGATTAATATTCGGACTTATTCAATATAATAAAATCCGAAATCTCCCTGTCCATAAATCGATGCTGAATGTGTCAACTATAATTTGGGAAACATGCAAAAGTTATCTCATCCAGCAGGGTAAGTTCCTTGCGATTCTGTGGGCGCTCATCGGTATCTGCATGATTTATTATTTCATCTTTCTGCAGCACATGACGGTAGCCAAGGTTATTGTAATTCTTCTGACCTCAATCCTTGGCATACTTGGTTCTTATGGTGTTGCATGGTTCGGAATGAGAATCAATACCCATGCGAATTCCCGTTCAGCGTTTGCGGCGCTGAAAGGTTTGCCATGGGCTCCGCTGGCAATCCCGATGCACTCGGGTATGAGCGTTGGTTTGCTGTTAATCAGCGTTGAATTGTTTTTCATGATTTGCATCCTTATCTTCCTTCCTGTTGACCTTAAAGGACCATGCTTCATCGGTTTTGCAATTGGCGAATCTCTCGGCGCCAGTGCCCTCCGTATCTGCGGTGGTATCTTTACAAAGATTGCCGACATTGGTTCTGACCTAATGAAAATCGTGTTTAAACTTCCCGAAGACGACCCGAGAAATCCGGGCGTTATTGCCGACTGCACAGGCGACAATGCCGGCGACAGCGTCGGACCTACTGCTGACGGTTTCGAGACCTATGGTGTTACTGGTGTTGCATTGATTACATTCATCGCGCTTGCATTGGGTCTGACCAATATTTCTGCCCAGATGATTATCTGGATTTTCTCAATGCGTATTCTGATGATTGTTACATCGCTTATTGCGTTTTTCATCAATGACAAATATTTCACAGCAAAATACAGCAATGTAAAAGAGTTTAACCCTGAACTACCGTTGACATGGCTGGTTTGGATTACCTCGGCAATTTCAATTGTCATGACGTTCATTGCGAGCAAAGTTCTGCTTCAACCTTCACAGGAAATCCATCCAGACCTGTGGTGGGTTCTTGCAATAATAATCTCCTGCGGAACTGCAGCAGGCGCTCTCATCCCCGAGTTCACAAAGGTCTTTACGAGCACCGAAGCAAGACACACCAAAGAAATTGTTACAGCATCCCGTCAGGGTGGCGCTTCGCTGAATATACTTTCCGGCTTTGTTGCCGGTAATTTCTCAGCCTTCTGGGAAGGTTTGGTCATACTTGTGCTGATGCTTATTGCGGCAGTGCTCAGCCAGCACCCTGCGATGCTCCAGTTGATGCCAAAAGATATTTCATTTGCCGCGCCAATCTTTGCGTTCGGTCTCGTGGCGTTCGGTTTCCTTGGTATGGGACCGGTAACAATCGCAGTTGACAGTTTCGGACCTGTCTCTGACAACGCACAATCTGTTTATGAATTAAGCCAGATTGAGTCGCAACCTAAGATTAAAGAAGAAATTAAGAAAGAGTTTGGTTTCGAGCCTCAGTTCGAGGATGCAAAGAGAAACCTCGAAAAGAACGACGGCGCCGGCAATACATTCAAAGCCACTGCAAAACCGGTATTAATCGGAACAGCGGTCGTCGGCGCAACCACGATGATTTTCGGTATCATAATGATGTTAAACGCCGAATTTGGTAACGTTATTGCAAGGTTGAGTCTGGTTCAGCCGCAAATCGTGCTTGGTTTCCTGATGGGTGGCGCTGTGATTTACTGGTTCACCGGTGCTTCAACACAGGCGGTTGTAACTGGCGCATATCGGGC
>Ga0078972_1002143_pt1 | contig 67597 bp, 48 predicted proteins | sample YelNatPaOPGAMG01_FD_67568 | JGI IMG/M metagenome (GOLD analysis project Ga0078972, IMG submission 67568) | Hot spring thermophilic microbial communities from Obsidian Pool, Yellowstone National Park, USA - OP-RAMG-01 (SPADES assembly) (version 2) | ecosystem: Environmental > Aquatic > Thermal...
CCTGCCGGCGCACGTGGCTATTGATCCGATAGTTGCGTCCCTAGGCATAAGCTTTGATGTTCTCTCGCGAGCGTTTATGGAGATGGAGGACGACAGCAACGGTGCGATCGAAGCCGAAGTAACCCGCACTGCGCAGAGAGCAGCCCAAGGTTTTCCCGCGAGCAAAGATGCAGCCCAAAAAGCAATCACGGGCCTGCGCCAGAAGTTCGAGACAACGTACCCGCAACGTGTGGAGCATGCTGCGCGCAGGCTCGCCATGCAAAAGTATCAGGAGGTGCTCCAGCAGGTTCAAGGCATGATCGCAGGGCCCAACGGGCTCGCCAAGTCCCGTGCCTTTGTCCGCGAGGTTTTGGGGAAGCTGGATGACCTACAAGCTCCTGGAGACCCGGACGTGGGAAAGGCGATGAACCTGGTGAACACCGCGCTTCAGGCAGTTGTTCAGCAGAATCCGGGCTGTGCATACATATTGCCGCATTGGCGGAGAGCTAAGCGTGCGGTGGAGAAGGCGGCGGCGGACCTGTCTCAAAGAGTGCTCAATGAGATGCACTCCCGCGAGACGGTGCTGGCAATCCCGGCTTTGCGAACAGGGGGGACTTTCTACCAATTCTTGAGGCCACGCGTCCAGGAACTCCAGGCGAGGCTGGATCGCCTGAACGAAAGGGTGACCGGACTCATGAATAAACTGGACCGTGATGCTCGCAACCTGGCAATGAACATGCCCAACGTTCATGGCCAGGTCCTCTTTGATCCGGGTTGGTCAGGTGGAACGGTGCTAAGGCGCTATCAAGCCGTGCTGGAGAATCTCGGCAATAGCGGCGGGCAGTTTCTGACGGGCGACGAAGTGGAACAGCGGGAGGCGCGCGAGATCATTCGCTGTTGGGAGACGGAGCTTTCGAACCTAATCACCGGTCAAGGAGCAGATTGGCTCAGACAGCCCGTGATTCCAGGGGCCGAGGTCTACATTCCACAGGAGGTATTCGCCCGAATGGAAGAGCGGGCCCGGGGAGTTTTCCGGGAGATCCAGAACACGTCGGTTGTGGACGAACTGCTGGGCAGACCGGACCGAGATGCCATCGCGCGGAATGCTGTGGACCAAATGAGACCATTTATCGTTGTACAGGAGGCGCAAGTTCTTTACGGCGGTGGCAGGCCGCTTCAGACCACCAAAGCGGTTCTCGTTCCAAACGAGGACCAGACGGTTCTTGAGCTTCTCCGTAACAATGGCCTAAGCGCGCAATCTAAGCCGCTTCCCTCTGGGGAGCGGTCGCGCATCGTGCTCCTACAGGAATACCATCGTTTTCCGTTACGAGCGGCGCCGGCCATTGTGGACCAAACCTCAGGCGTGAGCAAGGCCCTTTCAAACGCCAGATGCAACGACTTCCCGACCTTTTTCACGCGCAAGGACGTAGATTGGGTGTCCATCTCGTTGAGGGACCGCCAAGCTCTCCAAGATGCCGAAAACACCCTTGCCCTCGGCATCCTCCTCGACGTAGTGCAGGTAGAACAACGCGCCCTCAAGTTCCCAGTGCAACCCATGGCTCCAGGCCAGCCGAACACGTGCGAATTGCCAGGCACCATTGGTAGAGCCGCCCGCCGCTTGGCGCTAAGTGAGGGGCAGCGTACACTGCCCATTGGAGCATTGAACCAGCTCACGAGCAAGGTTCAGGCGGCCATGGAGGAGCTGGCCGAACAAAAGACCCACGAAGAAGCTGTACGAGTGCTGAGTGATCGCGTGTTACAGTATTCCAAGTCGAAAGGGGTCAGCGATCTTCCGGTGATCGGCCCACGCGCTATTACCTTTTTCTGTCTCCCCGAACATGGGGGTGACAAGGCCTGGAAGACGGCATACAACACGGTGTTTGCACCTATTAAGGAACAGGTGGCTACCATGCGCAAGAAGGCGGGCGACCCATGGCCGGACGGCGAGGGTAAGGGTAAATATGAGGAGGACGGCATTTACTGCACGTGGCCCGGGTGCTACAGCATCGTAGGCAGGGATGAGGATGAGGCTGCCCGCAACGGTTGGCGGTGTTACCACCAGGGCCATAACGTTTTGGAAAGCCCGTCACAATAACGTCCCAACACTGAATATCGTCCTTAGGGCGGTGGCCTTATTTCGGCAGAAGGGAGGTCCACAATGTCCTGGCATTTTGACTCTGCGACGATAGCGCGAATCGGCGTGTCCATCTTAGCGATTTCCGCCGCATTGGCAGCCGGTGTTGCCGGCTACGTGTGGTGGAGTGCGCGTAAGCTGCTACAGGAGATCGGATCGCCAGATGAAATCGCCGAAGACGTGGCCGCCCTTGTCAAGAATATGGAGATGCCTCTTGACAAGCTCGGTGGAGGCGTGGGGAGAGCGTACCAGGCTCTAAAGGAAATCAGGGGGCTCAGCAATGCAGATCCGGCTGCGGCGGTGCGCCACGCACTGAGCGAGTATGAAACGCGAGCCGGGGGACTGCTTGCGCTCCCGAACCTCTGTATGATCTTCGGCCTCATGGGCACCGTGGCGATCTTTGCAAGCGTCATGCCGCAGATGCAGGACACCATCCAGCAGGCTGCGGCGGGCGCGAACCGGCCTGCCGTCGTGTCCTCTGTGGCGGACGCATTCCCGGGTATCGGCACGGCGTTCTTCAGCACCTTTTGGGGCCTCCTGTGGACAGTGGTGGCATATGGGTTGGCCCGCCGGACGTACTGGAGCGTCCGTCAGCGGATGGCGGAGATTACGAACCTAATGATGGAGAAGGTGGCCCCGAATTGGTTCGGAGATCCGCTGGCCGGGCTGAGCACCGCTGCCGAAAACATCCAAGACGTTCTAACCAAGGCTACGGACACATTGGCCAGTATGGGCACCGAGTTCCCAAAGATTCAGGAAGGCATCGCCGATACCACGGCAAGCTTAGGGGAGCACGTGTCCAAGTTCAACCAAGCGATTACAGAAGCGGGCGGCCAATTCAAAGAGATCGCCGGGGACGTACGTGAAGTGGGAAAGGAGCTCGCAGCGAACCGGAAGGCGCTGCAGAATGTTCAACAGACCATCGAGAAAGAGTTCGAGAATGTGCTGCGCAATATCGGGGAGGTCGTCAAAAGACTAGAGGAGTCGCATAGCGGATTCACGGACAGTGCTGCGAAACTGCGGGAGCAGCTCGTTAATACTGCCACGACCATCTCAAGCAAGCTAGAAACTACCTCTGGGGCCATCGCCCAAGGCATCGCCCAAGAGATACGCAATGCGGCCAGCGAGTATACGGCAAAGTTGGCAGATGTTAACGAGCTGCAACGCATGCGACTGAGCGACGTCTTGGGGAGCATTGAAAAAGCTACCGATAGGTTCAACAACGCCGCAACGCATTTTGATGAAGCGCGAGAAGCTTTCACGAGGATGAGTGGTGAGATCGGGAAGAAAGCGTATGATGCTGTGAATAAACATATGGAGAAAATAAGCGAAACACTCGAGAAGCATGCCGAGAACGTGCGCAGGCTGGAGCTCTTCATGCGGCAATTCGACCCGAAAGCCCTGCAACCGGACCGGTGGAGTGAGCTGATGGACCGCATGGACGCCGTTGTGGAGCGGCTGCCCGGCGGTGGCGGCGAAGAGATTAGCAGGACGGACGGGCAGATCGCGAGGCTTACCGAGGCGGTGACCCGTATGGAGAGCGCGGTCCGATCGCTCGCAGTTAGTCCGCAAGCTCCCCAGTCGGATGGCCTGGGGCCGCGGCTGGACGAGATTAGGGACCTGAACCAGAAGACGTTGGACGAACTTCGTCTAATGGTAAATCAGCAGACGCGCATCATCACCCTGCTAGAGTCCTCACGGCGTGGCGTGTGGCAGAGGGTGGGCAGCGCTTTGGGTGCGTTGTTTCGGCGCGGAAGATAGATGGCGTTCCAGAATACCCTGGCAATTTTCTGTGGGAAAGGCTCCTGCGCGTGAGAAATCCGTTTGGCGAACTTAACGGGATCAACCCCTATATTGCACTAAGTGACATTTTGACGAACCTATGCCTGTGGTTCGCCGTGATGGTAATCATCGTAGGAACCATCAACGCACGGTTCTGGGAGGACGCGCAGTATAAGAAGTTCCAGCAGGAATTCGAGGCCAGTGTGAACCGTCGCTTTCCCAAGGGCAAGGGCCCGCAATTTCGGCCCCGGCATGATGCCCCTGGTGAGCAGCGCTGGATGTTCCCCGTAAAGATGTTGTTCGGCGCGTCCTCAATGGACCTTTCGGAAGGGGGCAAAAGGGCGCTGCAAGCGTTCGCGGGAATTCTGGTAGCGAATAAGAACTTGTGGTGGCGTATCCGGGTGGAAGCACATACGCATCAGCCCAGTCGCCATCCAAGCACGGCCGATGAACTCCACGCCATGCAGTTGACGGCGAACCGCGCCGTTGTTGTGGCCATGTACCTGTACAAGCGGTGCCACGTGGAGCCGTACCGCGTTGTTGCTTCGGGGCGAGGGTACCAGGATCTCATTCGTGAACAAGAACCGACATCCCTCGAAAACGATCGCGTGGATATCCTGGTGATCCCGTACAACGTAGGGCAGGGCGCGCTCCACTAACCGGCGGCGCTCTTCCCGTGCACTCCCCACGCAGGAACCTTCCCCACTCGCGTCCAAGGTGATGGTGGTGTGCAGCGCGGCTGCCGCCCCAAAAAACTGTACACACAGGGAGATATCCGAATGTACCCAGCGCTAAGTCCCGGAGCCGTGGGATTGCATGTAAAGAATGTGGAGGAGGCCATCCGCATTGCCGCCGATGCCGGTTTTAAGGGTGTTGAGATCTCGGCGCATGAGATCGCAGAACTTGTTGAAGAGCGTGGAGCAGCAGACGTACGCGCCCTTTTCCATGAGGCCGGCGTGCTCCCTGCCGGATGGGGCTTGCCCGTGGAATGGCGCAAAGATGCAGATACTTGGAAAGCCGGCCTTCAGGATCTGCCACGGTTGGCACGCGCGGCCCAGGAGATCGGCTGCACCCGCGTAAGTACCTGGGTAATGCCTGGCTCCAACGAGCGGCCCTTCCAAGAGAACTACGCCTTCCACGTGGAACGCTTCCAGCCCATCGCGCGCATCCTCGCGGACCACGGTTGCCGGCTGGGTTTGGAGTTCATCGGTCCCAAAACCCTGCGGGATACTCAAAAGTACCCGTTCATCTACCGGATGGCCGATATGCTGGCCCTCGGTGAGGAAATCGGGCCGAATGTGGGCCTCCTGCTGGACGCTTGGCATTGGTATACGTCTGGGGGCACGGTAGAAGAGCTTCGTGCTCTCAAACCGGAAAAGGTGGTCTACGTTCACGTAAACGACGCTCCCGAGGGCGTGCCGGTAGATCGGCAAGTGGATAACCGGCGATGCCTTCCGGGGGCTACAGGTGTAATCAACATCGGAGGCTTTCTGAAGGCGCTGGCAGAGATCGGCTACGATGGGCCCGTGGTTCCGGAACCGTTCGGCAATCCGGCTACCTGGGCCGGCGATGCCATGCGGGCTATCTGGAAAATCGCAGGCCTGAAACTCGAGGGGTGATGGCCTGCCTACCGGCATCGGGCTCGGCCTGATCGTGTTGGGGATTGGGCGGAGGCGCCGCACGTGTGCCCGGCCAACCACGGTTTCAGCCGGTAACGCCCCCAAGGCGCGCGCCGGATGTGGTGCGCCGGGCATACGCATGGACGGCCCTTCGTCCCTGGGAGATGCGCTGGAGGCTGGAGGCCGTAACGCGAAGGCGGGCTTGCAAGAAGGCTTCCGCGGCCCGACAGGCATCGGCTGCATCCAGAAAGACCGCGCGTGCCTCCGGGGTAGGTTCCGCGGGGGTGGTGCGAAGCCCTTCGATGAGCAGAGGAATAAGGGCTGCGATGCGGCACACCATCTCCACATCGGCGCTCCCCATGGCGACGCGCAGCTCCCGGCTGAGCTGACCCAGTCGAAGAAGCGCCCTCTCTCGGCTCATGTGCGCGTTATCCACCGATGGCTACCTTTCTAGGTGCCGAAGGAGACTGGGCGGGCTGGGCGGTACGGTCCACTTGGGCCCATGCCTCGCGAAGCTCGCGTAGCATCCCAAGCGCTTCGTCAATGCGCGCAGGATCGTCGTAGAGGTTGGCCTCCACCAATTGCTTCAATATGTACGCGTACAGGCTGCGCAGGTTGCGAGCGATGGTGCCACCGTTCTCCACGTCCAGTATCGCAAGAAGCTCCGTCACGATGCGCTGGGCCTTCATGAGGTAGTTGTGGCGGGCTTCCAAGTCCCCGGACGCCATCCGCTCCTTGGCCAGGGACGCGAAGCGGAGGGCCCCGTCGTAGAGCATCACGATCAATTGTGTGGGCGAGGCGGTCTCCACTTGCATGCGTTGGTACTGCATTGCCGGTCGCGAGGGTGTGGGTGTTCTCATCGGTTATCTGTTCCTAAGTGTGTTGTGCTGTTGCGCCCGTGTGCTATCTGCCTGAGGATGACGAGGAGCTGCTGGAGGTACTCATGGCGGTGGGCATGGCCAGTCCACTCAGTCCACTCGCTGCAGCACGCAACTGCACCACGGCGGTCTCCATCTCCGTGAATTGCTGTCGCAGGCGCGTTTCTTCATCGTTTAGCGCCGCTTGCATGTCCTTAATGGTGCTGCTGATATCGGTAACCTGGTCTCCCAAGGAATTGGAATAGAGGCTTAGAGTACCCGTGAGGCTATCGGTGGCATCATTGGCGAAGTACTTTACCAGCGCAGCGATGCCCTGTGTGAAAACGAGAGGTCCATGGGAGCCGGTGGTAGGGGCCGTGATGCGCACCTGCAGGCCGTCTGTATTGGCATTGCCCGCAGCGCCTGTTAGGAATTGCCCGTTGCCGGTGGCAGGTTCGCCGTTGATCGTTCCGGCCACGTCCAGCGCGGTCGCTGTGATGGGCGTGTTGCCGATGCCACTGTTGTTGGATGCCGCAGGCTGACTGCTCACGACGGTAAAACCCTGGTTTGAGCCGTAGAGCTTGCTCGTGAGTTTGAGGTATCCCCCTGCATTGGATGCTGTGAGCACGCCGGAGAGGGTAGGATCCGCATTGATTTGAGACACGATGCCATCCAGCGTGCTGTTGGCATTGAGCAGAATGGTCTTGCCGCCCGGGAATGGATTCCCCGTGAAGGTGAGGGTTTCCACATCAGGATTGTTGTCGGCTGTATGCTGCGTTCCGGCAGTTACAGAAGCCTGGGTGGCGAGCTGGGTCACGTTGATGGCATATCCGCTCCCCGTGCTGGGCTTCGTCTTTTCCGTGGCCGAGATAAATGCCACGCCGCTGTCTGTTGATGTGCCCACCGCCTGGAATACTTTCGCAACGGCGGCGAGATTGCCGTTGAGAGCATTCGTAAGCGTCGTGTCGTCAATGTTGAGTTGGTTGGTTTGATCCAGGGTAATGCCGAGCTGGGCCAAGGTAGACACGCCCGTCAACCCGGTAACAGACCCCGTAATGATTTGCGTGATGGAATTCACGGCGTTCTGGATGGTTACATCGCCGAAGAGGGGACCACTGGTGAGGGTTTGCGGGTCGAACGAGGCCACGTTGTTGAAGGTTTTGATAATCTGGTTGTATTGGTTGACGAACGCTTGGATGTTGCTCTTGATGGTGTTGATGTCCGGAGAGATCGTGAGGTTCACAGTGGGTTGGCCGGTATCCTTCAGCAGGTTGATGGTGACGCCCGAAAGAACGTCGGACACCGTATTGCTGCTTCGGGTGATGCTGAGGCCGTCCAGGGTGAAACTGGCATCCTTTGCTGCCGCGAGCTGGTTGACGGGTGCATGCTGCAGGATGCCCAGGTTCGCAAGAATATTCTGGTTATCCGTGAACGTGGGAGTGGAAGCACCAACGATTTGGAGCTGCTGGCGGGAGGCACCTGTGTTCGGATCGGTGACCGCAACGACGGAAGCGGTGACACCTGGGATGGCTGCCGCGTTGATCTTGCCGGCGATGGTCGTGAGGGAGTCGGTGCTGAAGTCTATGCTCACCGACACGCCATTGATCTGAATAGAGCCCGCCGGAGGTGCCGTGAGACCTAGGAGCGTTCCCACACTCGTTGAGCTATCGGCGAAGAGGCTGGATGCTGCTCCATTCGTGATGGGGCTGCGAATGGAAGCACTAGATCCCACAAGCCCCAACGTATTCTGAAGGATACTTCCACTGCCTACGTCGGAAAGGCTTATGGCATTGGCTGTGCCCGTATTGGCAGCCGATAGGACCACGGTGTAGCTATTTGCTGCTGTGGACACGATGGAGGCGTTTACGCCGGCCTGGGCATTGTTGATCGCGGCGACGAGCGTTTGGAGCGTGTCCGTAGCATTCACCGTAACGGCTTTGCCATTAATCACGAACTGCCCACTTACACCCAACGGAGTGGTCAAACTGGTTTGTGTGGCCGAGGCCAGTTTCTGTGCCTGGGCAAGTTGCAGCACCTGTAGGGTGTGGCTCCCGGCTTGGGCGCCTGCGTCTGTGGTGATTGTGGCAACGGTTGCATCGGAACTGGTACCCTGAACAACGGAGAATGCCGAAGGTCCCGTAAGCGTTGCAGCGGCTGCTTGCAATCCGCTTATGGCTGCGGAGATCTGATTGACGGCTGCCTGCTGCTGTTGAATGGCTTGCTGTCGTGCCTGGAGTACCTGGATCGGCTGAGAGTCCACTTTAAGCAACTGCTGAATGATGCTCTCGGTGTCTATGCCCGTCCCCAGTCCGGCGAAGTTGATGCCGCTGGTGCTCATGTCTCAGCTTGTCCTTTCTACGCAACCGGAGGCTCGACCCCGGGCGGGATCGGCCTCCGGCGACCTGTTGCCTCTTCACATGCCAGGCGAGCTTTGGGCCTGCCCGTTCCCCTACTTCAGCAGCGCCAGCACCTGTTGCGGAGCCGCATTCGCCTGTGCCAGTACCGAAGTGCCCGCCTGCTGCAGGATCTGGTTCTTGGTGAGGTTCACAACCTCTTTTGCCACATTCGTGTCCCGGATTTGAGACTCCGATGCGGAGAGGTTCTCCACCGCGATGCCCAAGTATCGAATGGTGCTGTCCAAGGTGTTCGTTTGGAAGGCACCGAGCTGGGCGCGCAGTACCGAGATCTGCTTGATTGCCTCATCTACAATGGTGATGGCATTCGTGGCTCCCGTGGCTGTGGTAACGTCAATGGTGCGCAGGGACTCACCCGCAATGGAGGTGTTGCCCAAGTTGCTGGTTTGGACATTCCCCAACGATGCGTTCACCGTTTGGCCGGCGTTGCCTCCGATTTGGAATTGGAGCGCCCCGGCAGTGATCCTGGCGACCGTTGCACCCACGACACTGGTGCTGTTGCCGGCCTCGGAGAGCAGGATGCTGTTACCGTAGGTGTCGGTAAGGCGCAATCCCGAGTCCGTAGTGGATCGGCCTCCCACAAACGTGGCCACCACGGAAGTTACCACCCCGTTCACAAGTCCGCTGGCCGTAACAGTTACCGTGGCGTTAAGGCCGGCTACCGTGGTTCCGGCGGTACCGAAGATGAGCGTGGAGCTTTCGGCTTCCACCACTTGGTAGTTGCTCCCGTAGTTTTGCTGGGAGAGCACGATGGTGCCGGATCCGTTGGCTGCGGAGAAGTCTGCGGACACTCCGGTGACGGAAGCGAGGTTGTTGATTTTGTTGATGAGCGACTGAACGGTGTCGGTACCGCTAACGGTAATGGACTGGCCGTTGATGACGATGGTACCGCCGCTGCCGGTGGTTCCTCCCCCCACGAGTGAGATGGACGAATTCACCGAAGCGTAGGTGGCAGTGCCGATGGCTACGGCGCGGGTAGCGGCGTTGTTTACGGTGATGGACACGGTGCCGTTTTGGGTGGTATAGCCCCCGAACGTGCTGCCGATGAAGATGCCGCTCACCTTTGCCGTGTCAATGACGGCTGCCGAGATGCCCGAGGTGCCATCCAGAAGCTTCTTGGTGCCGAACTGCGTCTGGGTGGCGATACGGTCAATAGATGCGATCGCGGATGCGATCTGGGTCTGATCCGCTTGGACCGCGTTTTGGTCGTTCACTCCGGTGTTGGCGGCGTGAACGGCGAGCTGGCGGATGGAGCGGAGCAGGGAGTTAATCTCCTGGAGGCCGCCTTCGGCCGTCTTGATGACGTTGTTGGCGTCCTGTGCATTGGAGATGGCCTGGTTCAAGCCGTCAATCTGGGCGCGCAGCCCCTCGGAAATGATGAGGCCCGCCGGGTCGTCGGCAGCCCGGTTGATACGCAGGCCAGACGACAGGCGCTCGATGGAAGTTGCCACCGCGTTGCTGGTTTGATCCAGATTGCGCAAGGCATTGAGCGCTGTTACATTGGTGTTGATCCTGAGACTCATAGGAGCTTCTCCTCCGTGAAGAGGCAAGGGTCCGACATCCCTGAGGTTGTCTCCCTTGCCATGGTTCCGGTATCCCTCCGGAACTGGATAGGTACTGCCTGCCGATTAGCCGAGCGTCGGCACCCGAAATGCCGACCTCTTGCGCCATTATCGGCCCCTATCCTGGTATTCTTTAGGGGAAACGATGAGCTTCCGGATCATACCTTTATGGTAAGGAGCACACGGGGATCGCCAGAAACGAGCGATCCCCGTGTGTCGTCCCTCCGGACGTTACCTTAGCAGCGCTAGCACCTGTTGCGGAGCCGCATTCGCCTGTGCCAGTACTGAAGTGCCCGCTTGCTGCAGGATCTGGTTCTTGGTGAGGTTCACAACCTCTTTTGCCACATTCGTGTCCCGGATTTGAGACTCCGATGCGGAGAGGTTCTCGACCCCCACGCCCAGGAACCGTACGGAGCTGTCCAAAGTATTCGTTTGGAATGCCCCCAACTGGGCGCGCAGCACACTCACCTGGCTGATTGCCGCATCCACTACCGAGATGGCGTTGGTAGCACCGGAAGCCGTGGTAACGTCAATCGTCTTGAGCGTCAACCCGGCAATCACGGTAGTACCAAGGTTGCTCGTTTGCACGTTGCCCAGGGACGTGGTTACCGTCTGACCGGCGTTGCCCCCAATCTGGAACTGGAGGGCGCCTGCCGTGACGCGCGCCACGGTAGCCGCGCTTACGGCCGTGGAATTGCCGGATTCCGTCAGCAAGATGCTGTTACCGTAGGTGTCCGTAACCCGCAACCCCGAGTCCGTAGTGGATCGGCCTCCCACAAACGTGGCCACCACGGAAGTTACGGCGCCATTTACGAGGGCGCTTGCTGTTACAGTTACCGTGGCGTTAAGGCCGGCCACCGTGGTTCCGGCAGTACCGAAGATGAGCGTGGAGCTTTCGGCTTCCACCACTTGGTAGTTGCTCCCGTAGTTTTGCTGAGAGAGCACGATGGTGCCGGATCCGTTGGCTGCGGAGAAGTCTGCGGACACTCCGGTGACGGAAGCGAGGTTGTTGATTTTGTTGATGAGCGACTGAACGGTGTCGGTACCGCTAACGGTAATGGACTGGCCGTTGATGACGATGGTACCGCCGCTGCCGGTGGTTCCTCCCCCCACGAGTGAGATGGACGAATTCACCGAAGCGTAGGTGGCAGTGCCGATGGCTACGGCGCGGGTAGCGGCGTTGTTTACGGTGATGGACACGGTGCCGTTTTGGGTGGTATAGCCCCCGAACGTGCTGCCGATGAAGATGCCGCTCACCTTTGCCGTGTCAATGACGGCTGCCGAGATGCCCGAGGTGCCATCCAGAAGCTTCTTGGTGCCGAACTGCGTCTGGGTGGCGATACGGTCAATAGATGCGATCGCGGATGCGATCTGGGTCTGATCCGCTTGGACCGCGTTTTGGTCGTTCACTCCGGTGTTGGCGGCGTGAACGGCGAGCTGGCGGATGGAGCGGAGCAGGGAGTTAATCTCCTGGAGGCCGCCTTCGGCCGTCTTGATGACGTTGTTGGCGTCCTGTGCATTGGAGATGGCCTGGTTCAAGCCGTCAATCTGGGCGCGCAGCCCCTCGGAAATCACCAGGCCCGCCGGGTCGTCGGCAGCCCGGTTGATACGCAGGCCAGACGACAGGCGCTCGATGGAAGTTGCCACCGCGTTGCTGGTTTGATCCAGATTACGAAGCGCGGCCAGCGCCGTTACATTGGTGTTGATCCTGAGACTCATGGAAACATCATCCTCCGTGATGACGCCCGGATCGCGCTTGGCGCCCCGAGCGTGAACAGTCCTTTGCCGAGCCAACCCCGGAGAAGTGTCCCGGGGAACTGCTGCACCGGGCGGGATCTGAAATCCTCAGCCCAGTTATTCCCTGGTAAGGACACTGTACCAGCCGGCAAGAATACCAGGTTTTTGGCGGATGTAATGGCGGTACCCGGGCATGTGAACCCCTTACATATTCTGCTCGTCTAATGGATGGGGAGGATACAAGGGGCGCCTTGCGGAATTGATGTACAGAAATGTAAGGCGCGGCGTGTCACGTTTCGTTCCGTGCCACGTATAGAGAAGCAGCGTGCAAGGGAATGCACCCTCCTTTCCGGATGAGGAGCCCTGCGGTGAGCGCAATCCGAGGTTATGTAGAGGAACGGCAAACAGGGGAAGCACGGCCGATCGCCGATACGGACACTCTGTCCGCAGCGGCCGTAATCCTGCGCCGCTTAGGCGCTCGTGCCGTGTCCTTGGTGAGCGCGCCCCGCCAGACGGAGGATGGGCGCCGCGTTACCCCTCGCATCAGCGCCAACGATGCGTACGCTGCCTTGGAGGAAGCGTGCTGGAAAATGGCGCGCGTGGCACTCCGCAGATACCGCCATTCCGCTAGAACGGCCCTTTCCTTTGAGGTTGCCCTCGATACGCTCTTTCCCGACCCCGCAGCCTATCTCGCCCGTGCCATCAAATCGGTAGTGAGCGACGCTGCTCGGACGGCGCGCCGGGAGCTCCCCACGCTATCCTTGGAGCAACCCCTCACCACATCTGGCGACGATAGCGAGTTTTCGTTGGCCGACGTCGTTGCAGAGGATCGCGTGGGTCGGCTGCCGGAACCGGCTCTTCTTGAGGAGAATGACCGCGTCGAATTCCGCACCGCCCTCAAGCAGGCATTGCGGCAGATCCCCGCGAATTATCTCCATGCACTTGAGGAGGACCTCAAGCGCGAACGGCAGCGCCGCATAGGTCGCTCCGTGCAACCCGAGACCGATCGGGAGCGGCAAACCGTTTGCCGCGCTCGGGCCGCGTTGGCAACGCTCATTCGCCGGAATTGCAGCCCGGATAATCCATACATCCATCTGCTCAATCGGCAGAGGAACAATAGAGTGGCGCGCAAGACCAATGCCTCCGTCAACTGGTCCGGCGAACGCCGGGAGGCCCTCTTCCGCAGGCTCATGGAGACCACGTGGGCTCAGCGAGCGTTCGCGCAGCCCGATGGCTCCGTAGAAGAGGCCGTGGTAAACGAGGTTAGCGCGCCCAAGGCCGTGGCGCCCCCTTCGCCGGAAATGCGCCAGGCCATGCGCGTGCTGGATCTATACACTTTGGATCACCCTGTCCCCAAAACGGCAGAAGCCGTCCGGCTATGGGAGCGGGCCAAGACCGAGCGCGCTTCGGGCCATTTGGAGGAAGCGCTTCGCCTCTACCGCGCCTGCTGGGAAGCCGAACCAACCTTCCTAGAGGCCCTCAATGAAGTAGGCGTGGTCCTTAGCCAAATGGGGAATCTTCGGGATGCGCTCAAGGTGTACCTCACCATCATCCGCAAAGATGCGGTGGGTGAGCATGCCTACATTGCTGCTACTAACGCCGCGGACATCTATCTCACTTGGTTCGACGCCGGAAGGAATAAGGAGCACAATATCGAACAGGCCATCGCGTATGCCAAGCTCGCCATGCAGCGGCCAACCCCCATGCGGGCCTGTAACCTTATTCTGGCGTATGTAAAGGACCGCTATTTTGATGCAGCCCGAAAAGTGATGGAGGGCATCCTTACCGGCAATGTGCCTACGTGCCCTCCCGAGAAATTCCTGCAAACGCTCTTCCAAATTCGTGACCCAGACCTAGTTGCCTGGTGGAGCTGGTTGGAAAGCGAATTGGATAAGGAGCAATCAAACCGATGAAGCACCTTACTGCTGGTATCAAACGGCTTTGCCTCATGGCTGTAGTGGTGGCTGCCTTGGCTTTGGGGCTTGCCCGGCCTTCCGGCGCGCTTACGCCGCCTGCCGGCCACATTGCACATCCCATCCTATGTGATGGGCAAGAGACGCACGGTTAATTTCCGGCATTTCTTGCTTTGTTCACGATGGGCCGTACCCGTTCGTTTGGGGAGCGGCCCATCATTGCGTGTGGCGCAAAGCCGCAAAGAGGATTTCCGCCATACGATCGTGAAATGACCGCCGGCTACAATCTCCGAACGATCTTTTTAGGGAGACTCGCTTCCATGAACTCTACCGGCACGCGTTCATCGCTGTGGGTTGTCTGCGTGGCATGTGCCCTGCTTTTCAACGTGCCTGCGTGGGCCCAGCCGGCACAACCCTACCTGAGCCCGCTATTCAGCGACAATATGGTGCTTCAGAGGGGTATGCGGGACCCGGTTTGGGGCTGGACAACGCCCGGAGCTACGGTCACCGTGGAGATGGCCGGGAAGCGCGCTACCGCGGTAGCGGATCCCACGGGCAAGTGGATGGTGCGCATCGGGCCTTTTTCTGCCGGGGGGCCGTTTACCATGACCATTGAAGGCCCCGAGCACCGCACTCTTCAGAATGTGATGGTTGGCGATGTGTGGCTCTGTTCTGGCCAATCCAATATGCAGATGGGTATCGCCAATGTCAACAATGCCGCCGAGGAGATTGCCCATGCCGATTATCCCGGCATTCGGCTCTTTACCGTGCCCATGGAGGTTGCCTATTCCCCACGAAGCACCGTTAATGGTACGTGGCAGGTGTGCACGCCGCAAACCATATCCCATGATGGGTGGGGCGGCTTTTCGGCCGTGGCGTATTTCTTCGGTAGATACCTGCACAAAACGTTGAACGTGCCCATCGGCTTGATCCATTCGTCTTGGGGTGGAACGATCGCAGAGGCATGGACGAGCGCCGAAGCCCTGCAGAAGCTTCCTGATTTCGCCGAGCGCCTCCAGCAGGTGGAGCGCATTCGGGCAGCGGGAGAGTCCTCCCTTCCGGCCAACCAGCGCCGAAACCCCAACGTGTGCACCGTGCTCTACAATGCGATGATCGCTCCACTCGTCCCATTCGGTATGAAAGGCGTTATTTGGTACCAGGGGGAATCCAATGCGGGACGCGCCTATCAATACCGCACGCTCCTCCCCACTCTCATCGAGGACTGGCGGAACCGATGGGGCGAGGGCGCCTTTCCGTTTCTGATTGTGCAATTGGCGAACTTCCTCCCCGTGAAGCCGGAACCCGGCGAGGACGAGTGGGCGGAATTGCGCGAGGCCCAGCTCTTCACCGCACAGAAGGTGCCGAACTGTGGGCTAGCCGTGACCATAGATATTGGGGATGCAGCGGATATTCATCCTAAGAACAAGCAGGAGGTGGGGCGCCGCCTGGCTCTTGCCGCCTTAGGGATTGCCTACAAGCGCCGCATCGAGTACTCTGGGCCGATCTACAAAAGTTACAGTCGTGAGGGCAGCTCCATCCGCATCCGTTTCACTCATGTGGATGGCGGGCTGGTTGCCCATGGAGGGGCCCTGCAGGGCTTCGCGATTGCCGGGCCGGACCGGAAGTTTGTTTGGGCTCAAGCCCGCATTGAGGGGGACACCGTGGTGGTGTGGTCTCCTGCAGTAAGCGATCCGGTGGCGGTGCGGTACGGCTGGGCGATTAACCCAGTGGTGAATCTGTACAATCGTGAAGGATTGCCGGCCTCTCCCTTCCGAACGGACGACTGGCCCGGTCTCACCGTAAACAGGAAATAGCAGACTGTGCCCTGCTAGCGTTTGCGAGCCAACGGCCGGCGCGGATCGCGGAGCTTGCGGATTTGCCCCCTCGCTCTTGACAAAGTACCAGGGGTTATGCTAGATTGTAAGTGTCTCACGGGGATGGGCGCTCGGGTGTATGCAGCCGGATCGCTACAACCCGGTTTGTAGACGCACGAGAGCCTGTTCCTGGGAACCGCGCACCGTTACAGCCTGGTGTTGCTCTTAGCAAGTGGCACAAGAACCGGAACAGAACACGGCGGCGTTCGGAAGGCGAAGAAGGTAACAGGGACAACTTCAAGCCCCCGGTACGCCCCGCGAAGCATCCCGGTTATTGTGAACCTTGCGTTGGAGCAACCAACGGCCTCTGGACGGTGGCGAATTCGCAACCGAAGGAGGAAGCAGATGGGAAAGGTTCTAACCTTCCTGGGCGCCTCCCTTTGCCTCGCGTGGGCAGTCCCCGCAATGGCCCAAACCCCGCCGGACGCGTTCAAGGACGTGGACCGGTCGCATTGGGCCTATGATGCCGTAGAGAGCCTTCGCTCCAAAGGCATCCTGTTGGGCTACCCCGATGGCTACTTCAGAGGGAAGCGCACCCTCACCCGCTACGAGTTTGCGGTAGCACTTGACCGCGCCCTCAAGCAGGTTGTGGGTCAACCGGGACCTCAGGGACCGCAAGGACCTGCCGGGCCTCAGGGCCCCCAGGGCGAACCCGGCCCAGCCGGACCTCCCGGCGTAACGCCGGAGGAAATCGCAACCTTGCAAAGACTGGCTAATGAGTTCAAGGATGAACTGGCAAGCCTGGGCAACAACATGAATGCCATCAACAGCCGGCTGGACAAGCTGGCCCATGACGTGGCGGACATCCAGTCCCAGATTTCCAAGATGCCCAAGATCAGCGGCGCTGCCTTTGTAGGCGTTCGCTCGGACTCGGGCAACACCAATGCCATTGACCGCGATGGCCGCAAGGTGCTTTCCGGGGCCACTCGCCAGGCTGTAGTGCACAGCTTCCGCCTGGGCGTGGATGCCAATATCGCCGGAGGCGCCACACTGTCGGCCGCTCTTACGTTCGACAACTACAAGAACTACCTCGGCGGAAGCGTGTCCAACGTATTCCCGCTGGCGGGTTCTTCTGTGCCGTCGGACACGCGCCTGGATCTCCTCGAGATCCGGACGCCCTTCGCTGGCATTGGCCGAGACTCTAGCCTCACCATCGGGCGGTTTGCTCAACGCGTTAGCCGCCTCACCCTGTGGAAGCCCGACGTTGATTCCTATTTCAACGTTCCCTGGGAGAATGACGGCTACTATCGCATGGATGGCGCTCGCCTAAACACCCGCTTCGGCAGCGTAGGGTTGGAGCTCTTCGGAGCCCAGACCTCAAGCGTGCAGGGCGTGAATGGCGGCACTTTCAACCAGCCCATCGCCGGCGCAACCATGCCGTGGGTCTTTGGCCCTTCCAAGCCCATTGGTCAGCCCTTCCAAGGGCAGGGTATGGTGAACCAGCTCGTGGGTGCCGTTGTAGGCCTCCCCATCCGGTTCCTGGATGGCGGTCATATCAACTTTACCGCCATGCAGGCCCAGGCTTCGGGCGTTGGCTACAATAACGTGGCCGTCCTTGGAAGCGACTTCAACCTGAAGCTCGCCGAGCGCTGGTCGCTCACGGGCGAATACGGTCGCACCACTCTCATTCCTCACGGTAGCCGCTTCACCGGAGTGAATGACAAGGAGAACAACGCCTTCGATGCGAACCTGGGCTACCATTCCGGAAACCTGGGAGTAATGGCGGGTTACCGCTACGTGGACCCGCAGTTCTACGCACCAGGATACTGGGGTAAGGTTGGCAACTGGTTCAACCCCACGAACGTGCAAGGCCCTACCTTCCGAGCCCACTACAACTTCTCGCCTTCCCTCGGCCTGAAGGTCGGCGGAGATTTCCTCACCGCTGCTCATGACCGGTCGGGGATGGGTGGCCTGGGATACAATGACGACATCAACCGCGTGTTGGTAGGATTGCGGTGGGACGTCGCCAAGAACTTCCAGACCACTGTGGATTGGGAAGGCGTGTACTGGCATCTGAAGGGTCCCCACGGTGGGAATATTGACATGAACCTGCCCGATGTGTACCCCACGGAGCACTACATTACCATCGGGACGGGCTATAACCTCACCGCGAGCACCATGCTCAAGCTCATGTACCAGATCGGCGACTTCAACGGCCACGGCGTGATCTCCGATGGCCCGAATGCTCGCCAGAGCTACAACGTGTTCGCAACCCAGGTCGCGGTCAAGTTCTAGACCGCGGATCTTCCGACGACAAGCTTGCCCCCGCTCCAGATACCTGGGCGGGGGCATCTTTATCGCTCTGGGTAACGCATCGTGTCACAGGGAAGGAATGTGCTGCGTTCTCATAGCATGTACCATCGTGGGGAATTCCCACGCCGTTGGACGAACAAGGAGGGAACAACGATGATTAAGCGCAAAAAATGGACCGCTGCAACTCTCTGCGCCGTCCTGATTGTTGCCATAGGCGTTGCTGCCAGTGGGCAACTGGGCAGCATTCTAAAGGGTGGTGCCGTGATCTTTGCCGTGGACAAGTTCGGGCCGGATATCAACAAGTTCATCAATAGCTTGGAGGGCCAACACAATGCCCGCGGGAACGAGGCCACTAAAGTAGTGCCGATCCTCTCGGTGGGCGACGGCGGCTATGCAGGGGCTGTGCAAGTGTCCGGGCCAGAGGAGCAAGTGCGCAAGGTTCAGGGTGTAGCGCAAATCGAAGGCCGCTTCAAGTTGGTGGGCGGGGTCCGTGTGCGTGCGCTTATACCCATCAGCACCCGAAATCCGCAAAACGGGATACGCCGCGTAAATGGCGTGGGAGTGAGCGCCATCGTGGATATTCGCCTTTAGGATTTAGCGTGGGGTACTCGCCCTGTGGCGTAATCGGGCGGGGCCCCACGTGCACGTTTGGAGGAACCTTTCATGCCGCTGCGTACTGCTGTAATTGGTGTAGGCCACATCGGCCGGATCCATTTGGAGGCGTACCACGCTCATCCCGAAGCGCAAGTGGTGGCAGTATGTGACAAGATCCCGGAGCGAGCACAAGACGTTGCTGCAAAGTACGGCGCCAAGGCATACTCCTCGGTGCCCGAGATGCTCGCCGCAGAAGAGCTGCACATAGCATCCGTGTGCACTGCAGGGGTGGAGAATGGGTCGCACCACTTCGAGCCGGCGATGCAATGCCTGGAGGCGGGGGTACACGTACTGTGCGAAAAGCCCCTCTCCAATTCCATCACCGAGGCGCGCACTATGGTGGCCGAGGCTAAGAGGCGTGGCCTATACCTTGCTTGCGATATGAACCACCGCTTTACGCCTCAAACGGACATCGCCCGCAAATGGATGGCCGAAGGGCGCATCGGTGTTCCGTTGCTTGCAAACGTAACCCTGTGGATAGATAATCCCAACGATAGCACCCCGTGGTTCCATCTGAAGGCACTCCATCCCCATAGTTTGGATGTGCTCCGCCTCTTTTGCGGTGATGCGGAGCGCGTGCATGCGTTTTTCAATCGGGCGCCTAAGCCCGACGGCCCAGGCGGCAAACGCGTGTGTTGGTCCAATGCCCAAATCAACATTCTCTTTCGGAATGGCTGTGTGGGACACCTTACCGGGTCCTACGATGCGAACATGCGCTTGAACTTGGAGAGGTGCGAAGTCCTTGGCACGGAGGGGCGCTTTGTGATAGACAATTGCTATGAACGCGTGACCCTCTATCCACGGCGGTCCACCGAGATGACCGTGGTGCCCAATGAACTTTTTACGGGCATCCGTACGTTCGATGACACCATCGTACGCCGCATCAATCGGTGGATCGAGCAAGTGGCCGCAGCGGACGCACCCGAGGCGATCGAAGCAAGCGGGCTGGACGCCCTGGCCGTGCAGGAGATTATCGAGGCGGCCATCCAGAGTTGGGAGGGCAATTGCGTGGTAGACGTTCCTGCTCCCGGCGCGTGAGGACGATTACGTGGGGACGGACTGCGCAACGGACCGGTAGGTTTCGGCGATCCGGGCGGCCATGAGGTCCGCCGTATAAAATGCTTCCACACGGGCTCGGCCGGCTTCTCCCATACTTCTGCGGCTGTCCGCGTCCTTAAGGAGCTGTTGGAGCGCGTTGGCCAAGGATTCAGCATCGCCGGCCGGCACCAAGAGGCCGGTTTGGCCGTGCAAGATCGTCTCTCTAAGTCCTCCCACGTCCGACGCAACTACCGGGCGGCGCGCGGCCATGGCCTCCAAAGCTACGAGGCCGTGGCCCTCGGCGAGGGAGGGGATTGCTACGATATCGGCGCAGAGGAAGAGCGGAGCAACACGGGGAAGGTACCCCAGGAACTGCGTATTCCGGGGAGCCAGGCGCTTCAGATCATGCTCCTGCGGGCCGGCCCCGGCGAGGGCAAAGCAAACTTGGGGATGCCATGCGGCGATTTGTGACGCTGCCTTAAGGAGCACGTGGAAGCCCTTTTCGGGAGAGAAACGCCCTGCGGCAGCGATTATTGGCCCCGCCGCGGGCAGATGCAGTTGGCCGCGGAGAAGCTGGGGCTGGGCTTCGGGTGCATCGAATTCTGCTAGGTCAATCCCGTTGGGAATTACCCGGGGATGCACGTCGGGAATACCGCACGCCTTCACGCTGGCGGCTACGGCTTCGGACACGGCGATGACGGCTCGGGCATTACGTAGAACGCGGGCGAGGGCCCATCGTGTAGGGAGCGAGATGACGGAAGGCAGCACATTGTGTAAGGTCACTACGAAGGGCGCAGGCGCCATCAACGATGCAAGATATGCAATCCATGCTCCGCGCAGGCCGTGGCCGTGGAGCATGCAAGCCGTGTTCTCCTGGGACCTGGCGCTTGCAGCCCATCGCGCAACCATCCGGGCAGCGAGCAAGTCCGCCGGCGATAGCCTCCCGCGGATGGGGATGGCCAGGGAAGGCACGCCGAAATCTCCCGCCGAACGGGCAGGAGCCGCCACCGAGCATGACACTCCCAGTTCTGCAAGGCGCGGGCAGAGCGTTTGAAGGTGCCGGCGGATACCCCCTTGAGCGGGGCGCATCACTTGGATCACTAAGATGTTCGGCGGTTCCCGCTCCATGGGCGCCTTCCTGCGGTGTGGGTGCATCGGTCTATATGCAAACGCGCGTCAAGGTGCTTCACTCTACAGCTTCCGGGAGGTAGTTTTTAAAGGGGGTACCACTATGCGTTTGGGTGTGCTGGGGGGAACGTTTGATCCCATTCATTATGCGCATCTGTTCATCGGCGAGGAGGCTCGCGTGCGCCTGGGCCTTCACCAAATACTCTTTGTGCCCAACCACATCCCTCCGCACAAGTGTGAACCCAACCTTACGCCGGGCGAGCATCGCTTTGCCATGGTGGAGGCTGCTATCGCAGGAAACGCTTCCTTCAAAGCATCGCGGGTGGAGTTGGACCGTCCCGGCCCATCTTATACGGTGGACACTCTGCGCATCCTTCACCAAGAATACCCCGCCGCAGAAGTCTATTTCATTTCTGGACTGGACGCCGTTGTGGAGATGGCAGATTGGAAGGAACCTTTGGAGGTGGCGCGGCTCGCCGTGATTGTGGCCGTAACGCGGCCCGGGTATGCATCGGAAGCCTCCCTAGAAGGGCTTCCGCGGGAGCTTCGTAGCAGGATTGAAGTGCTCCCCTCACCTCTTATCGAAATCTCATCCACCATGTTGCGGGAGCGGGTGCGAGAAGGATTGCCCATCCGCTATCTTACGCCGGATCCCGTGGTGGAATACATAGATCGGCATGGATTGTATCGGGCAGGATGAGCGCGATGCGCCCGGGCAGGTTTATTCAGCCTATGAATGTGGTGCGTAAATCGCGCACTTGAGGAGGACGTACATGACGCGGACTGTGCTTGTTGGAGCCTGCCTGGCGACATTCATTGCTGCGGCCGGGTATGCCGGCGCTCAACACCTGTTCTGGATGCCGCCGGCCCCGGACGCGAAGTACACGTGCCTCTATGGAGAAATCGAGGTATTAGCGACGGGTCCCACGATCTACTACTGTGGCTGCAACTGGTGGCCGGGGAACCCCGCCGGAGGATATTGCGGCATTCAGGACGCCGGTGGCGGAAGGCGACTTATGATCTTTTCGGTGTGGGACACCTCCCCCACTTTGCATCCGATAGTAACCCAAGCAGACCCTCGCACGAAGTACAATCGGTTCGGGGGCGAGGGGGAAGGCGCCCATACGCACATGGACTATGATTGGCAGCTTGGGCGCACATTCCGGTATTACGTGCGCAAAGAGCCGGATCGAACCGGTGCGAATACGCTCACACGGATGTACTTCTACGACGATGAGGCCCACAAGTGGGTGCATGAAGCAACGATTGCCAGTCCGAATGACGGTCATGCTTCCGTGCCTACGTTTGGCGGGATGTTGAATGCATTCTTGGAGAACTGGAGCGGGCAGTCGCGGGCCATTCCGAAGCTCGCCCTCTATCGGTTGTGGGTTGGTACTTCGCCGAAGAACCTCACGAACGTAACAGATGCGCGCGGAGACGGCACCTGGGGCGTTCTGAACGACACGTTCTTCCTTGCCGAGGGAGATGCGTCGGCATTGGCCGACATCATTCGGGAGAAGCGCAAGGATGGGCTCCGCTTTATACAGGGGGAAGGCGCCCATACTGTGTTGCATGTGACCCCGCGGCGGGTATCCCCACGTGTGGTACGGGAGCTGGAGCACCTGCCCGAAGCTCCGAGCGTGCCCTAGCAGCCAGGGCTCGCCCGGCTTTCAACGGATGAGCGCTTCTACAAAGCCCTGTGCGTCAAAATCCTCAAGATCCTCCGCTCGCTCGCCCGTGCCGATCAATTTGATGGGGAGCCCTAGTTCATCGGCCAGGGTGATGACGATGCCGCCACGGGCCGTTCCATCCAACTTGGCCAGAACCAAGCCCGTCAACGGAACTGCCTGCTGGAATTGCCGAGCTTGGCTCACCGCGTTCTGGCCGGTGGTGGCATCCAGAACAAGGAGCGTCTCATCTGCCGGGCGGTTCAAGGCGCGCTGTACCACGCGAGCGGTCTTCTTGAGTTCCTCCATCAGGTTCGCCTTTGTGTGGATGCGCCCGGCGGTGTCCGCAATAACATACGCCGCCCGTCGAGCGCGGGCAGCCTGGATGGCATCGAACACCACAGCGGAGGGGTCGGCGCCTTCGCGGTGCTTCACCAGTTCCGCCCCTATACGCTCACTCCAAAGCTGGAGCTGATCTATCGCTGCCGCGCGGAACGTGTCTCCCGCCGCGATAATCACGCGCTCACCCTGCCGAACATAGCGATGGGCGAGCTTCGCGATGGTGGTGGTCTTCCCCACGCCGTTCACGCCTACGATCACGTAGACTGTTGGAGGGGTGGAGGCGACGCTGAGCGTGCTCCCGTGTGCTTGTGCCTTCTGAAGCACTTCCAACAGGCGTTCCCGAAGGCGAGCGCGCACCTCGGCGGCGTCTCGCAATCTATCCTCGCGCACAGCCTGGCGCAAATCGTCCAGTACCGCCATGGTGGTGTGGACATTTACGTCCGCTGCAAGGAGGGCTGCTTCCAGATCCTCGAAGAGATCCTCGTCAATGCGCCCTCTACCGGTGAGGAGGGTGTCTACCTTCTGGAGAATGGACTTTACGAAGCCGAAGCGCATGAATGCCGGAGCCTTATCCAAAACGGAAAGCCGCGCCTATTATACCCTTCGGGCGCTTGGCGTTTGTGGAGGTTCTTCCGATCCCAGTCGCCAAAGGCGCCACGCGCAGAGGTAAGCTCCGCTTAGGCCAAAGGCGATCATGGGAAGCGCCGATCCCGGCGGCAAATGCGCCAGCATGGCCCCTCCGGCAGCTGCACCTAAGCCCCCAAACACATACATCCACGCCATGGCGCCGCCGGGGACCGTTCCGGCCGCAAGGTGGGCAAGGGCCGGCAGCACTCCGGCCAGTGCGGCGACGGCGAGGCCATATGCAATGCCTGTAGCGCCGTCTACATTGCACAATCGCACCACAGCAAGGATAATCACTACACCTGCGGGAACGTCAAAAAGTCCGCTCACAAGCCCTGCGCAGAACCCCACCAATGCATAGGCTCCAGGTGAACGGCAGGGTTCTGCCCCTGCGCCGGGCACTCCGGAAGCATGGAGCGCCCATCCCATGGTGGCGAGGGCGCCAAACATCGCCATAGCCAGCACGGCTTTGCGCAAGGCGCGGAGGACATGTGCGCGCGCGCCGGAAACCCCCACAATCGCGCCGATGGCGGCGGATACGGCTAAGAGGAGCGCAGGTGTCCACGGGAGGTGCATCCCACCTGCGCGCGCTCCTGCCACTCCGCATAAGGATGCGGCGAGCCCGAAGACGGCGGAAGCTCCCCCCATCCGCTCCGGCCGAAGTCCCAACATGGCTTGCGCCAAGCCCGCAGATGCCGGCTGTGTCCCTAATCCCGTAAAGCCGCCCCAGAGACCCAGCACCAAGCCGAAGGCGCCCATCACAGCCCCTTTGATAAGGGGGATGTTGATTCTTCGCTTCCGTGCGTTCATGGCGTCCCGCACCTCCGGAACGGCACCCTAGCCTTTGATGCCCGTGAGCGTAACCCCCTGGATAAAGTACCGCTGGGTGAAGAAGAACAGCACCAGGATGGGCAGCACCATCATGGTAGATGCAGCCATGAGCAAGCCGGGTTCACCGCCGTGGGCCGTTTGGAAGAGCTGTAACGCGTAAGAGAGCGGCATCCGCGTGGGAGAACTTACGTAGATGAGGGGGCCCATGAAGTTGTTCCAGGACCCCATAAAGGTCATGATGGTGATTGCCGCTAGGGCGGGCTTGATGAGCGGCAGCATGATGCGCCGATAGATGCCGAAATACGAGCAGCCATCTATCTTAGCGGCATCCTCTAAATCGTTGGGGATGGTCATGAAGAATTGCCGTAGAAGGAAAATGTTGAACGCGCTGCCCAAAAAGGACGGCACCCACAGCGGCCGGAGGGTGTCTATCCACCCCAACCATCGAAAGATGAGGAACACAGGCATCATCGTAACGGCCCCGGGAAGCATCATGGTAGCCAGCAGCACCACGAAAAGCACGTCCCGGCCAGGCCATCGAAGCCGCGCGAAGGCGAAGGCCACAAGGGAGCTAGATAGTACGGTGCCGATAACCGTGAGACACGATAGAAAGAGCGTATTGTACAGGAAAACCAGGCCGTGGTGCGTCTCCGGTGGAAGGAACTTTAGGGCATCGGGATAGTTCTTCCACACGGGGGCGAAGTGCTTTACCTTCTTAACCTGGGATCGCGGCACCTCGAACTCAACCCGGTGGCGTGCCCAATCCATGGCATCGGCTTGTTGGGCAGGCGTGAGGTCATATCCGTCTGATTTGCGCGTTGGGCCTAGGACGCGCACGCGATTGTTGCCGTTCTCTTCTTCCTCTAGCACGGCTACACGCACGGGCAATCCCTTGTATCGGGTTATGCCTAAGCCTGCCTGCCGGCCATCCACGCGTACCATCACCTGTTGCCGTGGGATCCACACCGGGGGAAATTGGCTCATATCCTCGTCTTCCTTGAGCGAGGTTACAACAAGCCACGCGAAGGGCACCATGAAGATGACGGCACCCGTCATGAGGACCAGGTGGAGCAAGGTTCGTCGGCCGGCTTCCCGCCCTGCCCTTGCTTCCTTCCAGCGGATGCCGGGCCGCACAAGAAGGGCGTAGACGACGCTGACGAGGACCAGGGTAGCCACGTCTGCAGCCAGCAAGCCCCAAACAGCGCCTCCGGGCATTACCGAGGCGATGCCGATTGCTGCCCCAACCGCGGCGATGGTAAGGAACAGGGCCGGCCATCGTTGCCGATGGAAGGCTGCGGATGCCACGGATACACTCAGCGCCAATGCTATATATGCCGCCACAACACCTAGGAGCCACAGGAGCGGTGTCATTTCTTCTCGGCCTCGTAATGCACCCAACGAGGTGCGAGCTTAAGCTGAGCGGCGGTGAGCAGGAGGATGATCACAAAGAGCACCCACGCCAGAGCGGATGCATACCCCATCTTGAAGTACCTAAAGGCGTTGTTGAAAAGGTACATCACGGGCACAAGCAAGCTATCTACGGGACCCACGGAAGTGCCCGTACCTGCATTGCCCAGGATGTATACACGGTCGAATTCTTGCAGGGCGCCGATGGTCCCCATGATCAGGTTAAAGAACACGTACGGCGAGAGCATGGGGAGCGTGACATTGCGGAACTTGACCCAGGAGCTGGCTCCGTCTATTTCGGCCGCTTCGTAGAGCTGTTGAGGAATGCCTTGCAATCCGGCCAGCCACAGGATCATGCCGCCCCCGGCTCCCCACAGGCCCTGAATGATGAGGCCGGGTTTGGCCCACTCTGCCGCCCCGAACCACCCGGGCGGCGCTATATGGGTCCATGGGGTAATGGCGGCCTTCCAGAAAGCGTTGAGGAGGCCGCGGTTTGGGTCTCCATTGAGCACCCAAGCCCACAGCACTGCACTGGCCACCACCGGCACAATGGAGGGCAAGTAGTACATCGTACGATAGGCGCTCATGCCCCACACCTTTGTGTTGAGGAGCATAGCGATGGCCAATCCCGTAATGATGCCCAGAGGGATGCCGAAGGCTGCCAGATAGGCTACGTTGTACAGTGACTTCCACAAATAATAGCGATCTACCCCGAAGATCTCGGAGTAATTGAGGAGGCCCACGTACCGGGGCGGGTGGAGGACGTCGTAATCGCAGAAACTAAGAAAGATGGAAGTGACGATAGGTCCTGCGGTGAGGATAAGGAAGCCCAAGATCCACGGGCCTGCGAAGGCATAACCGGCGAATGCCTCGCTGCGGGAGATGGGGCCCATCCGTGCTATGGTGATCACGCGCCAAATGGCCAGGAGTAACACTCCGGTGCCGAGCACTACCGCGATTACGATGGGAACTCGGGGATCGAGTAGCGGGAGTTTTTGACGATTGAATGCTTTGTTAAGCTCGATCTGCACGACGCGCGCTGCATCGTTCAGAGCTTCCTGCGGCGTCATGTGCGTGTCGTTGTGGTGGGTTGCCCGATCCATAGCCCGCACCTGTTCATCCCAAAGGCGTTGGCCCACGAAGGTTACAGGCCGGAATTTGGCGTAGGGCATCATGTCTATGAAGAATTTCAACGGCTTGCGGAACTTTTCGGCAGCGGGTGCAAAGCGCGCGAACACAGCCTCGTTCACACGGAGGTTCGCGGAGATGCTGGGTACGTACGGGCGCCCTTTGCTGCGATTGTATGCTTGCTGGGCGGCGGCATCCAGCAGGTTCGCCTCGGGGCTGCACATCCATTTGATGAATTCCCACGCCGCTTCTACGTGGGGTGCGCCTACCGGTATCGCGTAGGAGAACCCTCCAGACCACGTAATATACGGAGGCTCACCTTTGAAGCGCCCGGGATGCCCGGACTTAAGCGCCTCCAGTCGCTCACTGGGTACGGGAGCCGGCGCCACCCCAAAATCCAAGTCGGGACCGTACCGGGCAATCGTATTGAGCACCCAGTTCCCGTCAATCTTCATGGCTACCTTACCGGTGAGGAACGGGTCCAATTCATTCGTTTGGAAGCCCGATGCGAAGGAATCCACTTTGGTTACCCCGCCTAAGGCGTCATAGAGATCCACCATGTACTGGAGGGCGGCTACGGTGTAGGGATTGTTCATGGTGCATCGGCGGCCATCGGGTGACATGAATTCTCCGCCGTTCTGCCAGCTATAAAGGTAGAGCCAAGAGTTGCCGTAGTTAGGGATGAAGCCGATCCGAGCGAACGAGCCATCCGGGTTTAGGCGGGTGAGGCGCAATGCGTCGGCTTTGAGCTCCTCCCATGTGCGCGGAGGCCGATCCGGGTCTAGCCCGGCCTCTCGGAAGAGGCTACGGTTGTAGTACAGGGCGCGGTCATCAGTACCGGCGGGGATGGCGTACACATGGCCTCGGTACATGGCTTCGGCCCAGCAGGCGTGATAATAATCCTCCGGCCGAACTCCCATGGGCCGATTACGATCCCGTGCAATGAGGTCGTCTAGGGGGCGGAAGGTGTCTCGAGAAGCCCAGTCGCCGATCGTGAAGCGATCTTGGTAGATAACGTCGGGCGGGACCTTCCCCACGATAGCCGTCATGAGCTTCTGCGGGTTCATTTGGCCCGCTCCCATGCTCAGAACGCTTACGCGGATGTTGGGGTGCCGTCGTTCGAATTCATGGATGCGGGCCTCCAGACCCTTGGTTTCCTCCCCAAACTGCAATCCCCAGACCACCAACTTGATTGTGCCTGGCGGGAGGTGCTCACCGGTGCATCCTTCAAGAAGAACAACGGCCAAGGCAACTGCGAGGACAAACAGACCGACACGCGGGAGGGGGAAGCGACGCGCCATACCAGCGGTTCCTTGCTGCAACAGTGCAACCATTCTACCTGTAGTGGGTGCCCGTGTCAACGAAAAGGGCCGTTCGGGCACCGTTGTGTCCGTGAGGAGGTTAGCGCACCTTGTTTGCGCCGCAACGGACGACGCGCATTCTCCAACGCGCCTTGGTTCTTAGGATAGGAATTGCCTTGCGTGGCTTGTTGGTCGGGCGCTTTTAGAGCGAGCCATCTGACCCCTTTTGATGCCTCAAGCGGAATGGATGGAATGCAACAAATGCGCATTAACCGGCGGCAATGCGCCACCCGCTCTGCACGGACGTCTGCCTACGTGCTTCGATGGACGCCGCACGAGGTGCCCGTCATCTAGGTTGGGCCTGCCGCGTTCAAAGCGCGGTGGGGGCCGAGCGCATTACGGGCCAAATCAAGCGCATTCGCGGGTGCAAACGTAGCGCACCCGCTCGCCTCCATCCAATATCTCCACGCGCGCCGGTGCCTGGCATCGCGGGCATCGAGGCTCTTCTAGCGAGAGGAGGATGTACTTGCTGTGGTAGTCACCATCGGAGGTGAAGTAAAGGTCATGCAAGATCCACCCCGCCTCCAACAAGTCATTCACAGCCGAGGCGCGCACTTCGGCGATGCGCTTTACGGCGTGTAGGTCTATCTCCCGTCCAACTTCGTGTTCCATCGTTTGCCTCCGGCACGAGATCCCAAGGGGAAGCGGGCAAGGTTTCGCAGGCATCCCCGCCCGCACCCTCACGATATCCGGGAGTGCGACCGAGGCGCCGTCTTAGCGAACGCGGCGAGCTCCCCGAAAGCGCTCCCGATAGTAACCTGAAGTCAAACTATCTACTCGAACGCTTCCACCGGCACTGGATGCATGCACAAACTTGCCGTTGCCTACGTAGATGCCCACGTGCGAGATGCCTCGGCGGGTAGTGTGGAAAAACACCAGATCACCCTGCTTGAGCTGCCCGGCAGGCACTCTGCGGCCTACGTTGAATTGCTCTGCTGCCGAATGGGGGAGGCGAATCCCCTTGCGGCTATACACATAGGCGGTGAATCCTGAGCAATCAAAGCCGCGCCGGCCAGAACCCCCATAGTGATAGGGCGTACCACGATAGGCAAATGCCGTGCGCACGATATCCGAGGACCCAGACGTATGGTGAGCGACGGAATGCTTCCGCTCGTGGGTGTGACGGATCGCGGCCACACGGCGTTGATGATGGAGGCGGGCGAGGTGTAGGCGATGAAGCCGCGCCAGCCGCTCCTGCTTGGCGACGTGAAGCTTCCGTTTCGCCCCGGTAGAAGCAGTGCGATGCGGAGTCTGGTGATGGGCGACACGTGTCACGGAACCGCCCATCTTCAGAAAATCGCTCTTCACCCATCCGATGGACGCGCCGGGAAGCTTTACCTGAACCCAGTCGCCCGCACGGGCAGTGGCAACGAGGGGAGCGCCGTGATCCAAAAGCGTTACCCGGCGGCTGTGTTCCGAGGGACCCAACCGAATGGACACGCGGTCCCCGTTGATCCATGCGCGCATGTGCATGGTTGCAGGACGGCGTACCGGTTTGGGAGGTTCCGGGATGACCAGGCGGTGCCCATCTATGAGCACCGCATTGACCGAGATGTGATTTGCCCGAGCGATATCCTTAACGGCTACGTGATACTTGCGTGCGAGGCTGTCTAGAGACACACCGGGGCCGATGGTTACCGTTCGGGGACCCGCCTCAGCTCCCAAGGCGAGGCAGGTTGCTGCGACGCTCGTGAGCGCCCAACGAAGCAGGTGAGACTTCATCAGTTTCACTTTCCTTCCGTGGCGTCATGAGGCGCGCGGCAGCGTGGCGGGCGCCTCCAAGCTATTATGGGGGATGAGCGGGGGCACACGGCAGCAGCGCGTTTCCCGAGCTGCGGCATGGCGTGCCGCCCACAGATGCGCCGATTGTATCCTAATGGCAGTGCGTTTGTCAACCGCAAGGCTAATCCCCTGTGATTGCAACGCGATTATGTCCCCAGAAGTTATTCCGGTAGAGCGGTCCATCTTCAGGCAGTTGAAGAATTGCCCCTCGGCGCCATGCGTCGCCTCCTCATTACCGTAGTTGCATGCGCTCTTCCACGGTGCGGCAAGTTTCGTTGATTTCCCCGGGGACGGCGCCTACGGCCACCTCGCCCGAGTGGAAGCGAAGGGTGGAGCCCGTCTGAGTACGTCCCGCATGTATCTGCGACGGCAATCCAACGTGCCAAACCAGAGGTGAGGCACCGTGCGCAGCAATGAGTTGCACCTGGCGCTGCTGATGGGGAAGCACCAACAATCGGTGAGATCGTGCCAAGTCCGTGCCATCCAACGCGACAACGCCGAATAAACCTGCGGAATGCGCGACGCTACGGCCCTGAATTTCGAGGGTGCCCTCGCTCTCTGCGGCAAATACGCGGCCCTGGCCGTTGATTGCCACAGAAGCGCATCCACCGGGCCCGAGGTCTATGGCGACATGGGCATCCGGAAGCGCAATGCGAAGCACGGCAGAGCCTCCATCCGTGCGCAGGCAGGTGTAGAGGTGGCCGCCACCTAGCAGCGATTGCACCAGGACACGTACCGGGGCTCGCTCCGGAGCGATACGGATGGGCTGCAGATGTGCCTCTGCTATGAAGCGCAAATAGACAGCCTCATCCGTGGCCTGATGGCGCAGTTCCAAGGGGTACGGTACAAAGAACACGCCGCCCCGGCCCACGTGCACCACGCTGGGCGGCAACCCGAAGGTATATTCGCGTACCTGGAAGGGCGGCATGGGCGTCCGCTCCGGTAGACCCAGTTCACCATAGCGGCCGGTTCGTGTTGGGCGCCTCAGTGCATCGAAGGCGATATCCCCGGATAGGTAGAGCCATCCCCCCTGCCGTGCCCAATCCGCCACTTTCTGGAACACACGGTCCTTCGGGCAGTAGGGAATAGGCCACACGATTGCCCGCGCCGAGGCGGGGATCTGAGCCCCTTGGGCCAGTTCGTCTTCGTTCAGAATGCCGAAGGGCACGTTGCAGTTCAATAGCAGTTCCACGGAATGCTGGAGGGCGGCGTGGATGGCGTGGAATTGGGGACCAAGGCGCATGTTGTCGGGGATAAGCAAGTAGAGTTCAGGATCTGCATACCGAATGGGCAAAAAGCTCGCCAAGAGGGAACCGTGAGTCAGTTCCGTAAGCCACGGCTTGCTCACGTGTTCTCCCCGCTGTACGAGGCCCCAAGGAAACTCCATCTCGTCGAAATCCTTCCAATCCCACGCTGCAAGGAAGGCAGCCCCCATTCCGAGGCACGTGTGCAGCGTGGTTGCAAAGCGCTGAACAGACGCTCCTACCGGTACCGTACTACTTCCTTGGGTGCGGGCGTCATGGGCTTCCTGGGCGCCGAATTCCCCAAGGCTTAGGCCCTTGCCATAGGCGCTGCGGTCTATCAATTTCAATTCCAGCGGAAGCGTCGCAAGCGGACCATAGTAATGCATATTGGAGAAGTCCGTGAAGCGCGTGCCCAAGATCTTATCGGCGGGCGACATATTGGGGAGGAAGCCTACGGTAACCGGTGCGTGCGGATTGCCCGATTTAATGCCCCGGACGTTCGCCTGGATCCAGCGGTTTAGCAGATACACTTCAAAGCGTTTGCGGTCCGCAGATCGCACGTCTGCCCAATCGTCGGTGGTTTGGCCCAAGGGGATATCCGGAAGATCCGCTTCTGGGGGGTGAGCCGCCCAAGCCGCCCGAAGCGCCGCGGTGCTTCCGTAGCGTTCTTGAAGGAAACGGTTCCATAGGGTGCGGACGTAAGGGGTGTGCGGTACGTCTACCGCGGGCTCATTTTGCACGTCAAAGAGCACCCCCGGCACGTTCCGATAGCGCTCGGCCCAGAAGCGGTCCCAATCGGCCTGATCTTCAAGCTCCTCATCGGTGAGGGCAATTCCCTGCCAGTCATGGAGGCTCAGCATAATTGCCACGCGATGGCGCATGGCGCACTCGACGATGGCATCCAATTGCCGGCAAAGCCTTAGGGGGCGGTTCCGCAAATCCTGCGGGGTGTTCTGGCCGTTCCCCTCATATCCCCGGGCTGCGAAGGGCGAAAAGTGGAGGATGCGCAGGATATGAAGGTTGGCCGCGGCCATCTGGGCGAAATCTTGATCCCACACCAAGGGGTTCTCATGGCTGGAATAGAACATCATGCCGGTTTGGTTGCATCCTGCCAGAAATTGAGGCCGCCCGTCCACCAAAAGGCGGTTCCCTTTCCACTCCAAGTGAGGACCTTGGGCGGTCGCAGCCTCTCTCCACACGGTAATCGCACTCTGCAGCGTGTCCCAGGCCTGGCGGTTTTGCGGAAGGGTTAGGGTAGCGCTCAGAGGGCAGATCGTGGGGGTGCGTCGGTTGATGGGCAGCTCCGCCGAAATAGCCTCTTCCGACCCGGGGGGCAACGTTAGGCTCCGTGTTATAAGGCTGCGATTGGCCGCGCGGAGGGTCACTACTACCTTGGCCTCCCAGCGGCCCTGATTGGCCACGGTCACGCGAATGCGCGCGCGCTCTCCCTCTCGGTAACACGCCAGGTCCGATTGAAGGTCGTGGAGGTACACCTTGCGGGTGATGAGGTCCATTACCCGGGCCAGAAGGCGGCGTCGAGCAGGCGTGGTGAGAAGAAGGTCTGCTCCCGAGGTAACGCCGGAAAAGGCCCAACTGCTGCCCTTGTAGATCCCGCGGATATTGTGCATCACCGCGAGGACTGCCCCGCGATACCTGCCTTGGGCGTCTACTCCCTCTAGCACGGGCATCCACCGACGATAGACCGGCGGGAATACCGGGTTGTTGTCCCCAATCAGGCCACACGCTGCATATCCCGATAGGGTTGCCTGCCATTGCTGCCGGCCGGCCGGCGGCCAGACCTGCCGGACGCCCGCCACATGCTCGAGGTGGAACTGGGGATTGAACACACCGATCTGCTCGGCAGCGAAGGTCATGGCATCGCCTGGGCGGCCGGTTCGGGTATTAAGGGGAGCTTCTGCCGCGGTATTTGCGTCCATCTGCGCTGCGGTGATGCCGGATCCCACGGTACGCCATCCTTCCCGGGTATAGATCACCGGATTATCAAAGGCATATCCGTCGGTGCTGAGAAAGCTTCCGCCCGACTTCAGGAATGCCAAGAACGCGTCCCTGGCTGCCTCCGGGAAGTAAGGGCCGCTTGTAAGGACCACGGCGTCGAAATTCGAGCGGTTGAGAACCTGCGGATCGGCGAAATCGCCCGCGGAAAGCAACGTGCAACCGAACCCCGCTTGCCTCAATGCATGGGCAACTTGAGCCGCCGGATGGGCACTGCGGAACCCCCCGGGCAGGCGATCTCCTAGATCCAGTACGCCTACAGATCCGCGAGGACCTTTCGCCACAACGAGCGATGGGGTTTTGGGCAGCGGTATCTCACCGCCACTTGTACGGATTTCCCAGGCCATCTCCTTCACGGTTACCTCCATGTCGCCGTAATTGCATCCGAGAAGCATGTGGCGCACCGAGGGCATTGCTCGGCTTCCGGGGCCACGTGCTTCGAAGACGAACCCGGCAATCGGCATCCGGACCTCGTAGGTGCCTGGTTGCAGCTCCCCTACCGACTTGCCATGCACACGTACCTGCTGCACCCACGCATCGCGGTCAGGCTCGAGCAACCAGATGTGCATGGCGGCTTGCGGGGAGGCGTGGTGCACTACCAACGTGAAGACGAGGGTGGTAGCATCCGGAGGCACAATGCAGGGACCCACGATATTTCCCCAATGGGGCTCCTCGTCGGTGTAACGGAGCAGAATACCGCCAGAGGGATCCTTGCCGAATGTCACTACGCGGCCGCCGTCTGGGTTCGGGCTCCATTGCGTGAGGTCCAAAAAGTTGTGGAGGGGTACCATTTTGCCTTGGGCCATCCACAAACTCGCGATGCACAGGAACAGGGCGCTCATCGGGATTGCCTTTCGCCGCGTGGGGGAAGCACCTCCACGGTGCTGAGGGGATACCACCCGTCTGGGTCCCTCCCTTCGATGGCAAGGCGCACTGCAGGTTTGCGGCTGCCCGTGTCCATTACACCAATCGAGAGGGTGTAGCGGCCCGGTCGCAGTGTCTCGTCTAACGGAAAGGACGCTTTGAGCGTGTGGACACCGGGACGCATCCCCTTGAACCCTACGGTGGTACCGTAGAGAGAGCCGAAGGCATCTTTTATCCCTACTGGGGTAAGGCGCACGGCTAACGTGAGATCTCGATAGGGCGGTGCCACCCCGGCATTCTCCCATTCCGTCGTCAGGACTAAAGCGGAGCCGGCCCGTACCCTAGGTGCATGCTCGATGCGCCGAAGCACCAGACGATAACCCAATCGCCGGAGCAGACGCTCTACCTCACCGCGCGTTCCTTCCGGGATGGGCGCGCTCTTGTTGTTGATGAAGCTGGCATGGAGGGAGAGAGCATAATCAAAGATGTAGCGGATATCCCATCCCTCTTCCTTCCATTTGCGCATATCCCAACAGGTCTCGAAGGCCACCGGCGCGCTCTTCCACGCATCTTCGGCACCTGTAGCTTTGAGCTGCTGGCGGTAAAAGTTCTGCATGTGGTTCCAGGTTTTGCTGAACCCGCCCAGATCGCCGAGGCAATCCGCACGCCATCCGCAGCCGTGGGTTACCGCGTACTTCATTCCCTCGGCACTGCCGATGAGCATCACTTTTGGAGTGCGAGGGAACGCGCTTCGGTACGTGTCTATGATACGGATGATGGTATTCGGCTGGGGCATGGCGACGGGCTTCCCTGTGGACACCTCCTTCGTGCCGGACATGTGCCATTCGCCCCAAAGTCCGGCAGAGCCGATATCTACCAGATCCAACACGCCCCGGGCGTCGTAACGGCGGCCCAGCTCCCGAATGAGCCTTAGGTGCTTTTCAAGGAACAGGGGGTCTTCCCAAATCGGCACCCAGTGGCGGCGGCCCTCGAATTCGTATTCCACGCCTTTGCATCCTTCATCCCGAAGCCACTGCGGCACATCCATGTACTCGCTGCTGCCCGTACACATCACGCGGAAGGCCACTCTCTGCCCGGCCAACCGAGCACGGGCAATCACTCCGTCCAGTTTGCGGAAGTCTATCTTGCCGTCTTCCGGTTCGATTTCGCGCCAGTACCAGCGAAAGTAGGCGCACGAGCTTGGGAGGCCCGCAAGCGCCTCGTCCTCGTTGGCGAACGTATGGAAGGTTTGCCAGCCCATTCCGGGGTTGGCAAAGATCTCATCGGTGGCTTTTGGTGTTACAACCACATTCTTCTGGGTGAGCGCCTCCCCGGGCGCGGTGAGTAAAAGAAGCACGGAAGCCGCGGCGAGCAGGGTCATGGACGTATCCTCCCGGTAACAGTCATCTCTAAAGCTGGGCCAAACACACATTTGGATTCGGTGCTGCGCGATTCCTACCTGTTTGCCTTCCGGTACCGCGAAGGAAATGCCCAATTGGGCACCGAAGCCTACCGCGCAATCCTTGGGTCGTTATGGCGGGAGGAACATCGGCTATGTTCTGTGCGGGAGTTCTGATTGGGCTTCTTTCGCCGATGCTCGGCCTCAGCAAATTCGATTCCTCGAGTGCGGGGCCCTTGATGGTCGAGTTTGCAGGCGGCAGTTTGCGCGCATCCTTCAATGGCATTCCCGTCATCCGCGGTTCCCTGTTGCAGGTATTCACGCCGAATGGATTGGGTGGATATAGCTCGAACGCAGATCCGCCAAGGGTGTCCCGGCAGGATTTGGCCGGCGGGAGGTATCTGCTTACGGCGCGTTTTGGCCAAAAGAGCGAGGGGCGCTTCCGTGCCGTGGAGCGCATTGAGGTGGATCCGGCCGGTGTCATTACGATGCGCTTAGAGGCGGTGTGGTCGGGAAAACGACCTGTATATGCCGAATGGGCTGCGGCCATGATCTGGGCGTATCCGCTTTGGGACGCGGATTGGCAGGCAGCTTTGCCGGAAGGCGCACGCGCCGCAGGAACCATCGCGGAGATTCCCCAACCCAATCCTCCCCTGGGCCAGATCCTGGCCCAGGGCTTTCGGGATTTGGAAGTGCATGCCCGCCCCTTCCAATTGGCGATACGCCCAGGTATGGACTTCCCAGAGGTTCTTCTTTTGGACGGCCGCTCGAACACAGCGCCGTGGGCACAGGGGGACCGTCTGTTCTGGTTGGGGAGCATCCGTACCCCACTGGAACCCGGCGTGACCATCACGCGCACCCTTACCCTAAGCTTCGTGCCAGGTGTCGCCGCACCACCGCAAGCGGCGTCACTGCGTGCGGAGGCGACTTTGCACCGCCTTCCGCCACCCACCGTACCGCCTGGGCCACCTGTTTTGATTCCCCAACCAAAGCGTGTTCAGTTCGGGGGAGAACCGTTCCGCGTGGAGGGCGCCATTCCTGTGACGGTGTTGGGTAGAGATGCGCGCCTGGTGCGGGCAGCTCGGGAGGTGCTCGGCCGGGTTCCCGGGGCTCGGTTCACCAACGGCCTTTGGAAAGGCCGAGGCATATTGATCGCCTCCGCATCAGACCTGGTTGGCCACCCGAGGCTGCACAAATTGGTGAACGATCGCGGATGGATCCCCCCGAACCGCGCGGAAGGATACCGGCTCCATGTGGACAGCGCTTGTGCGGTGATTGTTGGGTTCGATGCGCCGGGGGCTTTCTACGGGCTACAGACGCTGGCACAGCTTATGCACCTCAAGGGACACGGCGTCCAGATGGACGCATGTGAGGTAGAAGACTGGCCATCCCTGCCGTTCCGTGGGGCTCACCTTTTTACCGGCATCCGCGCGCTGCCCTTCCATAAGAAGCTCATCGGTCGCATCTTCAGCCGCTTCAAACTGAATAGCCTGGTACTTGAGTGCGAATATACACGCTGGGCTACTCATCCCGAGATCGCGGCGGACTTCGCCATGACCAAGAAGGATTTGGGAGAGGACGTGGCGTACGCACGTGCGCACTTTATGGAGCCGATTCCCCTCATCCAATCCCTGGGCCACTCTCAGTGGGCGTTCCATAACGGGCAGCACCTGGATCTTGCGGAGGATCGAGCCCATCCTACGGCCCTCTGCCCGAACAATCCTGGAACGTACCGCCTCGTGTTCGATATTTACGGGGAGGCCCTTAAGATCTTTAAGCCCGCGTATTTTCACATCGGCCACGACGAGGTGAACCTATTTGGGCGCTTCCCGGCGCATCCGTGGTGCCTAGCCCAAGGTCGCGATGCTGCAGATGCCGCGTCCAACCTGTTTGTGGAGGATGTTACGCGGCTCAACGGGTGGCTTCGGGCCCACGGTGTACGGACTATGCTGTGGGGCGATATGCTCCTGAGCCGATCCGAGATTTTTGATGGAGCGGCGAATGCGCCTAGCCAAGAGGCGGCCGTGAAGCGCCGGGCCGGTCTCCCACGCGATGTAGTGATCGCAGACTGGCATTATGATGCCCTCCCGCCTGATCGCTTCCCAAGCGTAGGGATCTTCCATAAAGAGGGATTACCTGTGATTGCCTCCACGTGGTACGATCCCGGCAATATCTATGGCTTCGCCCATGCGGCCATTGATCAGGGCGCCATGGGCCTTCTGCAAACCACCTGGGCAGGCTTCAACAGCAACGAGGCTGTCCTCCAGGACGAATTCCGGCAATTCAGCGCCTTCATCTTGGCGGCCGAATATGCTTGGAGCGGCAACAGCCTCCAGCCGGATGTGCTTCCCTATCGCGCCGGGGAGGTATTCAAGGATGCGTGGAGGGAGGAGTTCGGACTACCCACGGAGCGCGACGAGTGGTGGATGGACTTGGAAGGCGCCTTCAATGATGCGGAAACTCGGCTATCACCGGTCACGCCCGGCATCGGTCAATGGCGCCATCGCCAATTTCGCCTTGTTGGTCGCAATGGGGCTATTGCCGTAATTCGCTTGGCCGGCAAGCTCAACTCTCCGCGGCAATTATGGCCCAGGCAAGCAGTCCTCGCGGTGCACGCCAAGGCGAGGGAACTCGACTTCCTCCATGCTTGCACCTTCCCTGCGGCCGGGCCCGTTGCCGCCGAGTACGATGTGGTCTATGCAGACGGCCGGAGTGCCACGGTGCCTGTGCAGTATGGCAAGGAGATTGCTGCTCTGGACGACTTGCGCTCGGCGTGGTTCTCGGATCGGGTATGTAGGGTGACAGGAGCGGCCGGCCAGTCCTATGCGCTACGGCTGTTCCGTTGGCGGAATCCGCGGCCATCGGAGCCGATCAAGGAAATCCGCCTGAAGGCCGTGGATGCGGTAGCGGCGCCGATGGTGGCGGCCATAACCTGTGTGCGGTAGGGGACGAGGGGTAGGACTGAGGAACTTATCCCCGGTACATATTACCCTTGCGCAAAAGGGGTTAACTAACAGTAGAATTGAAACATAATACCGGGCGTCACCGGTAGAATAACCCAGGAGGGCCCAACGGGCGCATTTTCCATGGAGATTACCATGATGCACAAAGCGAATGGCATCACCCGGCAGCAGATCCTTTCGGCTATCAAGCTCAACGGTTCCATGACGGCAGACAGCTTGGGAAAGGCTCTGGGTATATCACCGGTAGCGGTGCGGCAGCACCTCGCCGGGCTGGAGGCAGAAGGCATTATCTACACTACGGTGGAGCGCAAAGGCCTTGGCCGCCCTGTACACCGTTACTCCATCACGGCAGCCGGGGACGAGACCTTCCCCCGCAACTATGAGGGATTGGCAAACACCCTCCTCGAGGAGCTGCGCAACACCTTGGGCGAGGAAGTGGTAGACAATCTGTTTGCCCGGCGTCGTGAACGGATGAAGGCCGCCATGCAGATTCGCCTGGAGGGCAAGCCCCTTCCCCAAAAGGTTGCCGAGCTTGCAAAAATCCAGGCGGAAAGCGGCTATATGGCCGAGACCGAGCAGATTGATGGCGGTTTCCGCTTCATCGAGCATAACTGTGCCATCTGCCAGGTGGCCCGCAGCTACCCGAATGCCTGCCAGCACGAACTGATCTTGTTGAAGGAGCTTTTCGAGCCGGAGGCCGATGTAGAGCGCGAAACCCACATCGCTTCGGGCGGGTATGCCTGCACCTACCGCATCACTCCGCGTGCGCAATAGGCTGTGGCGTAGTAAGGGAGTTTGCGCTCCAGGCGCGGGCGGCAGCGGCGAAGCCGTGAAATAGGCTTCGGGCTTCAGGGCGGGTGTCTATCAAATCTTCTGGGTGAAATTGCACACCTACCACGAAGGAGGCGCTCGGCGCCTCTACTCCCTCGATGACGCCGTCTTCAGCCCAGGCAACGGCTTCGAGAGGCTGTGCCAGTTTGCGTATGGCCTGGTGATGGAACGAATTGACCGGCACCCTCGAAGCCCCAAGCAAATCCTCCAACGCCGTACCGCCGCGGATGCGGATGGAATGCGTGCAAACGGATCGAGCGTGGCACTGCCGATGTGCCACGCTCGAGGGCAATTGACTGGGCAAATCCTGGTAGAGGCTGCCTCCTAGGGCGACGTTAAGCACCTGGATGCCCCGGCATATGGCCAAGATCGGCATACCGCGCAGAAAAGCTTCGCGAATAAGAGGCAATTCCGCGGCATCCCGCGCGGTATCGGTGTGCACCGTGTCGTTGAGCACATCCTCGCCGTAACGCGCCGGATGCACATCGGCACCACCCGTGAGGAGCAGGCCATCCAGATGCGTTAGCCAGGCACTTTGGAGCGAGGGATCCTCGAAATTGGGAAGGACCACGGGGGCGGCGCCCACAGCGGTGAGGGCCCGAAGGTAGGCAGATCCCACGATGGGCGCCCCTCCATCTTTGCTTGTTCCTGCGGTGACGCCGATGACAGGGATAACCCCGATTGTTCGGCCGGCATCGGTGTCTTGCGTCACGGTTGGGGCTCCTAGTCCCGCATGGCATCGGGATCGCCGTGGAGCGGAGGCAGTGGATGCGGCCGGACCAACGCGCCTCCCTGCTCATACGACTCCATCACCGCCCACGTGTATTCCAACGCTGCCAGTGCATCGCGACCGGAGGCCCGCAGGCTCTCCAATGGCACTCCGTTCGTTACGTCTTCCAGGAATGCGTGGATGCGCCGCGGGAAGGTTTGGCCGAAATCGGTAATGCCCGAGGTGGTAACGACGGGACCTTCGGGGCCTCCTCCAGACATCTTCTCGGGACTTCCTGCCCGTGCGGGGCTGGGCGCCGGCCAGAAGGTGACCTTCTCGATGCAGTTCTCGATGCAGAAGGTGCCTTTGGTGCCTGCAACTTCCAAGCTCCACCATCCCCCGAGCCCGTAGGTGGCATCGCCGCGCTGGCTGAGGAGGTACCCCACGCAATCATTGGCGAAGCGCACGTGCACGGACACCGTGGAGAGCATCACGTCATTCACACGGCGCCGGAAGCCCGGGCGGTTGACGAAGGCCTGCACATGGGTGATATCCCCGCAGAAGTACCGCATTACGCTAAATGGGTGTGAGAGGAACGCCTTGAAATGTGCGTAGGGGAAGCCCCACCAACGTGCGTTCTTGTTGGGGCCATAGGCTTCTTCGCCGGACGAAAAGCCCATCTTATGGAGGCAATAGACCAGCTCTCCGATTTGCCCTTCGTCCATATACTGTCGCGCACGCTCGGCAGGGGGCGTAAAGTAGTGGTTCAGATTGCAGCCTAGGTACACGCGCTTTTCGGCTGCTTTGGCCACCATCTGCCGGGCTTCACCCACGTCATTTGAGAGGGGCTTTTCCACCAACACGTGCTTGCCGGCCTCCATGGCCTCCATGGCGGGCTCGTAATGCCACGACCCATTCTCGTACCCGCCGGTGCACACGTCCACGATATCTAGTTCCGGCTCGCTCTTAAGCATATCTGCGAGGCTGTAATACGCCCGAACGCCGTATTTGCCTGCTGCGGCATCGGCGCGGTCGCGCACGACGTCACACACGGCTACTAATTCGGCCAAGGGATCCTGGGCATAGGCGGCCGCATGCGTCATGCCGATCCCGCGCATTCCAACGATACCAACCTTTAGTGCCATGGCAGCTTCCTTTCCAATCAAGGGTTGTGCCCCGTCGGATGCACAACGAGCACCTGCACCCGTTCCGCAAGGCTATGCTTGGGCGCTGTAAGGAAAGATTCCTCCCATATGAGGCTATGCCTCTGTCCAAAAGCCGATGGAGCGCAACCGCTGCAACCGAGAGGCTACCAACGTGTCCGGGGGTACGTGGCGCAGGGCGGCAAGATGCCTTACGAGAGCTTCCTTTAACGTAGCAGCGGCACCGGCCGGATCGCGATGGGCCCCGCCCACGGGCTCGGGGAGAACCTCGTCAATGATGCCCAGGGCAAGCGCGCCTTGGGCAGTAAGGTTCAGGGCCTTTGCCGCTTCTGGCGCTTTCTCGCGATCTCGCCAAAGAATGGCTGCGCATCCCTCTGGGGGGATCACAGAGTAGACGGAGTGCTCTAGCATAAGGACGCGGTCCCCTATTGCCATGCCGAGGGCTCCGCCGCTGCCGCCCTCCCCGATGATCACCACAACGATGGGGACCTTGAGGACGGCAAATTCCTTAAGATTCCGGGCGATTGCTTCGCTAATGCCCCGCTCCTCGGCAGCAAGGTCCGCTGCTGCGGCCGGGGTGTCTACGAGAGAGATGAGCGGTTTGCGGAACTTTTGGGCCAGCCGGGCGAGCCTCAGGGCTTTGCGGAAACCCTCGGGATGTGCGCTCCCGAAATTGCGGCGTTGGCGTTCTTTAAGGTCCCGCCCCTTCTGCTGCCCGATTACAACTACCGGTTCCCCCGTGAGCACAGCCAAGCCCCCCACCACGGCTTCGTCATTGCCGGAGAGGCGATCCCCATAGAGCTCCAGAAAGTCATCGAAGACCATGCGAATGTAATCGAGGGCGTAGGGGCGATCTTTGTGGCGAGCAACAAGCGTCTTTTCCCAGGGGGTGAGCAGGCTGTACTGCTTTTTGAGCATTCGCTGGAGTTCCGCCTCGAGCTGCGCGACCTGAGCCTCAAGGTCTATGCCTTGAGCGGCAGCTTCGGCGCGCTTCTCGGGCTTCTTTAGCTCTGCGATGAGGCGCTCCAGCTCTTCGAATTGCTTTTCAAAATCGAGCCCGCTAGCGGCCATCTGTACCCTCCTGGAAGAAGGCCACGAGTTTGGCAAGGACCGGCCGCAGCTCTCGGCGGGGAACAACTCGGTCTACCATACCGTGTTCCAATTGGAATTCGCTGGTTTGGAAGTTCTCCGGAAGGCGTTGGCCCAAGTCTTGGTTACCTACGCGCCGCCCTGCGAAGCCCACGGTGGCGCCGGGTTCGGCCAGAACCACATCTCCCAGAGAGGCATAGCTGGCGAAGACGCCGCCGGTCGTGGGATCTGTAAGTACGGATATGAACGGGATGCACTCCTGTTCCAGGCGGGCGATGGCTGCGGACGTTTTGGCCATCTGCATAAGGGCTACGAGCCCTTCCTGCATTCGGGCACCGCCGCTGGCCGAAAAGAGGATAAGGGGGAGGCGCCGCTCGATGGCATCTTCTGCGGCACGGGCGATCTTTTCACCCACTACCGACCCCATGGAACCGCCGATGAAGCGGAAGTCGGCCACGCCTAAGACTACCGACCTCCCTTCGATGGCCGCTATACCCGTAACGATGGCATCGTTGAGGCCGGTAGATGCCCGCGCCTGCTCCAGCTTAGCAGCATAACCCGGGAAGGCAAGGGGGTCTTGTGATGTTAGCCCGGCGTGCGTTTCTTGGAAGGAACCTTCGTCTGCGGTTATGGCGATGCGCTCGGGGGCAGTGAGGCGGTGGTGGTATCCGCAGGCGGAGCAGACCTTTAGGTTCCGCTCGAAGTCCCGCGCAAAGAGAATTGCCCCGCATCGCTCGCACTTGGTGGCGATGCCGTCGGGTACGCTATCCATAGATTGTGCGCTCCGGGCGCGTTTTGCAAACCATCCGCCTCGAGGCATGCCCTACTCCTGTAGTGTGTCCGGAAGGACTTCAGGCGCTCGAAAGCGTATAGCATGAAGCACTGCGTCCACCCGATGGATATGGACGCCGCCGAACATCCAAACGCCCATGAATCTCAACGACCTACGCAAACAGATTGATGCCCTCGATGAGCAGATGCTGGATCTGCTCAACCGTCGCGCTGCGCTCGCCATGGAAATCGGCCGCACTAAAAAACGCCACGCGGCTCTGTATTATACCCCTGAGCGCGAACAGGCAGTTTTGGACCGGCTGGTGAAGGCGAACCGAGGTCCGCTTCCCCCGCAGGCAATCCGGGCCATCTACCGGGAAATCATCTCGGCGGCTCGCGCTCTCGAGAAGCCCCTCACGGTTGCCTTTCTGGGCCCGGCAGGCACGTTCTCCCACCAGGCGGCCATAAGCAAGTTCGGCTCCTCTTCGGAAATGGTACCTGCAGACACCATTGCCGATATCTTCGCGTTGGTGGAGAGGGGCTCCTGCGATTATGGCGTGGCGCCGGTAGAGAACTCACTGGCAGGGGTGATCCCCGAGACGCTGGACACCTTTATGCAAACGAACCTGCGCATCGTGAGCGAGATCTACGAACCCATCATTCACAACCTAGCCACGCACTGCAAAACGCTGGAGGAGATCAAGGTGCTCTATTCTCATCCTCAGCCTCTGGCGCAGTGCCGCCAGTGGATCCGCACGCACCTCCCCACGGCAAGGCAGGTGGAGACTGCCAGCACCGTTCGGGCGGCTGAGGCCGCTGCAAAGGAGGAGGGCGCGGCAGCTCTGTGCCCGGCACTGGCTGCTGAGGCTGCGGGGCTGCCGATCCTGGTGGAGCACACAGAAGATAACCCCTCTAATCGCACCCGTTTCCTTGTGTTGGGGTACAACCAGCCGGAGCCTACCGGCAGGGATAAAACGTCCCTCATGTTTTCGGTGCACAACCGGGCCGGGGAACTGTTTCGTGCCATGGCCGCCTTCGAAAAGTACGATGTGAACCTCACCATGATCGAATCCCGGCCGGCGAAAGTGGCCGCATGGGACTATGTGTTCTACATTGACGTGCAAGGCCACATACGGGATGTGAACGTTACGAAGGCCATCAATCAATTGCGTGAACATGCCCTCTTTGTAACCGTTTTGGGGTCCTATCCCGCGGCGGAATGAGGGTCTATTGAGAGGGTGCCATCTATGAAGAAACGCGTGCTTGTGGTGGGAGGGTGCCCAGCACCCTATCATCGCTTTGAACCTGCGGAGCCGTCTATTAGGGCGGCGTTAGAGGAGTTAGGGCTCCATCCGGAATTTAGCGGTATCTACCATCCGGATGGTGGCGACGATTTCACCGGCGATTACTCGGCCATCAACGACACCACCTTGCAAGAGTGCGGTGCGCTGGTGTTGTACACCACCGGCGCCGAGGAGCATGGGGCCGATGTGGCGGCTATCGGGCGCTTTGTGGAGCGGGGCGGCGCACTGATAGGTATCCATAACGCTGCAGACAGCTTCACCCAATCCCCCGATTACGTGCGTCTGTTAGGTGGGCGCTTTCGCACCCATCCGCCTCAGCTCTCCATCACGGTGGAATTCACCGATCGGGAACACCCTATCACCCGCGGCCTTGAGGGCTTCACAGTGTACGACGAGCTGTACCTATTTGCGGATTATGATCCTACACGCGTGCACCTGTTAGCCCAAACCCGAAGCTTCGACGATAACGGTCCTGTGCCGGTGTGCTGGGTGCGAACGCAGGGGGAGGGCCGCGTGTTTTACCTCTCCTTGGGCCACAATCCCGAGACGCTGGCAGACGCTTCCTGGAAGCGCCTGTTCCAACGCGGCGTAACTTGGGCTATGCGCCGTAGTGGCGAGGAGTAACCGGCTCCGGAGGGAGGGTTCCAAGGGCCTGGAACACCGCGCGCCATCGCTCCGGATGGTCCGGCGCCACCATCTGGGGTAGGAAGCCAAGGGAGAGATAGAGGCGGATTGCCGGGAGCCGATGATCGTCCGTCTCGAGGACGGCGCCTGTGCATCCGGACTCGCGGAAGTGGTGGAGCACAGCTAGGATCACCATGCGGCCGAGGCCACGGCCTTGATAATCGGGATGGGTGGCCACCCAGTGAAGGTATCCCAGTCCCGGGTATCGGTCCGGCAGATACCTTGCGGAGGCCGTGGCTCCAATGATGGTGCCTCGGGCGGCGACGTACACCGCCTTAACGGTATCTTCACCGGTTAGGCGATTGTGCACTACTTGCGGCGACCACTCCGGATCTTCAAAGGCGGCCGCAAGCACTCGGGCCAACTCCGCTTCATCGGTAGTCCTGGCCCGACGAAGGCGAAAGCCTGCGGCAACCCTTGGTCCGAGCGGTACGCGATCCAGGCCGTCCAATCGCATAAAGAGTTGTTGTGCGTGTTGCGCCGGGCTGCTTGCTGCGTTGCTCAACTTTGGCTCTTGTGTGTGCGCGCAAGCTGTTCCAGTTTGCCGGTTTCTACGTAGTAAACGCGCTCGGCAATGTTGACGATATGATCCGCTACGCGTTCCAGATAATAGGCCACGAAGAGTAGGTACGAGGCCTGCACCACCAGGTTGGCATCTCGGCTCATGGCGGCGTGGAGCTCGTCCCGCAATTTGTGGAAGAGGTCGTCAATCTCATCATCGGCGGCCACAACGCGGCGCACGAGGTCCAGATCATGGGTAACGAAGGCAGTGAGGGCTTCTCGAAGCATGGCGCGGACGCGGTCGGCCATGTACGGGATGTCTGCCAAGGGCTTAAAAAAGGTGTCCCGGGCCAATTTGCGCGCTACTTTGGCGATGTCTACAGCGTGGTCTCCGATGCGCTCGATATCGGAAATGACCTTGAGGGCGGTACCCACCAGCCTCAAGTCCCGCGCCACCGGCTGCTGCAATGCGATGATGCGCATGGCCTCCATCTCGATGCGGATGTCCAGATCATCAATGACGTCGTCCCCGGCGATCACCTGTTCGGCGATCTCTACGTTCTGCTTGGTAAGCGCCTGCATGGCGAGGTCCAGCATACGATCTGCTTCACTCCCCATGCGTAGGACTTCGTCTCCTAGACGTCTGAGCTCTTCCTCAAACTGACCGCGTGTCAACATGGTGGTGGCACCTTTCCCTCGGGCTGATGTGCCTGTCATTTGCAGGCGGGTAAGAAAGAGGAGCGATCGGAAATTCCGACCACCCCCCTGTGCAAAGGGCCGGGCGGTGGCGATAGGCACTGCGGGCTTCCGGGCCTGTGCAGCACGCCGTATCCGCTCCGGCCCCAGGCACATATGCAGTATACACCGATGGCTTTACCGGTCTATTAAGTTCTGCCGATCTTCTGGGTTAGGGATGCTTCAGCAAGGCAAGATTGGCTTCGGCAAGCTCCTTCGGCAAGGGGGCGTACTGGAGCTCCGTGGCCATCTGCTGACCGGGCCCCAAGGCCCACGCCACAAAATCGGAAAGGGCCTTCCACTTGGCTCCATCCGGAAGTGCCTTTGGGATAACCAGATAACTGAACCCTGCGATGGGATACACTTGCGCTCCGGTGGCGTTGACGATGGGAGCACGGGGGTTGGCCTTTACAACAGCTAGTCCTGCCTCAGCGGCGGCCGTGGTGGAGGCCGTGGATGGCGATACATACTCCCCCGATGCGTTCTTGACTAAGGCAGACGTCAAATGGTTCTGCACGGCGTAAGCCAGCTCCACATATCCGATGGCGCCGCGGTTGTGCTGCACATTTCCTGCTACGCCGGCATTCTGGTTCCCGCCAAGGCCCCGTGGCCAGTTGACGGATTTATCGGCACCTACTTTCGTCTTCCATTCTGGACTGACGGCCGAGAGATAGGTTGTGAAGATGTAGGTAGTGCCCGAGCCGTCTGCTCGGTGCACGGGGACGATATCCAGAGGAGGCAGCGAAATGCCCGGGTTCTGGGCTGTAATTCGCGGATCGTTCCATTTGGTGATCTTGCCCAGGTATATATCGGCGATGACGTCTCCCGAGAGCTTGAGCCCGGTCTGCACTCCCGGGATGTTGTAGACCATCGCCTCGGCGCCCACAATGATGGGCATGAGGTGCGAGGGGCGGGGTAATTGGCCTAATTCTGCGTCCGAGAGCGGCACGTCGGTAGCCGCGAAGTCTACCGTGCCGGCGGTGTATTGGGCGATACCTGCGCCCGAGCCCACTGCTTGGTAATTGAATACGACCTCACGGTGGCTTCGCCCATACTCTTGGAACCACTTGGAGAGGATGGGGTACACGAAGGTAGAACCCGCTCCCGTAAGGGTGAGGTTTCTTCCGCCGGTAGACGATGCTCCCGGACCCTGAGATGTACCGGACTTCCCACACCCGGCTCCGGTGACGATTACAGCACCCGTCGCCATCACTGCGAGGATATGCCAGATACTCTGCTTCATTCGTTCATCTCCTTCTTGGATGCTGCCTCGTCGTGAGGCGTGGATTGGATTGGGCCTCCCTCTAGAGCCGGTAGGGCGAAGCCGAATTCCGATCCATGACGGTATTCGCTCTTCACCCACACGTGCCCTCCGTGGGCCTCCACGATATGATTCACGATTGCCAGCCCCAATCCTGTGCCGCCCGTTTGGCGGGAACGGGCAGGGTCTACCCGATAGAAGCGCTCGAAGATCCGGGGCAGATCCTTTTGCATGATACCCACGCCTGTGTCGGCTACGCGAATCAGCACTTGGTTTCCCTCTTGCTGTGCCCAAACGCTCACCTTCCCACCGGCCGGAGTGTACTTGACGGCGTTGTCCAGCAAATTTACAAGGACTTGCTCCATCTGGTCCGCATCTGCCTCCACCCAGAGGGGTGCACCGATGTGGGTTTCCAGGTGCAGAGAGTGTGTCTGGGCGAGGCGATGGAACCGCCGGGACACGCGTGCAATCATCTCCGCGAGGTTCACAGGCTTCTTTGTAGGGGCGCGGGTTTCGGCTCGGGAAAGGATCAGGAGATCCCGGGAGATGCGATCCAAGCGCTCCGTTTCGGCAACGATGGTGTCCAGAAAGCGAGGCGCCACGCTGAAATCCTCCACGGCGCCTCCACGCAGTGTCTCGGCCATGGCGCGGATGGATGCCAAGGGAGTGCGGAGTTCGTGGGACACGTTGGCGACGAAGTCTCTGCGCGCGGTCTCGAGCCGGCGTTGTTGCGTGATATCTTCAAGGATCACCAAAATACGGCCGTCGGACGAAGCGGCGTCAATGGGTGCCACCGAAACTGTCAAGACGCGTTGTGGGGACCCCGGCAACTCGACTTCCACGCTCGTTGCAGAACCTACTTTGGCACTGTGGAGCATCTCCTGTACTCCAGGGAGGAGTAGGGCTTCCGTTGGGGTACGGCCCACAAGCGGCTGATCTTGGCCCAATAGCATGGCCCGTGCGGCGGAATTGGCCCGTTGGATACGCCCGTCTCTGCCGATGATGAGGATTCCTGTTTTGCTGGTCTCTAGAAGCGCCTCATACTCGCCGACCATGTCCCTTGCGCCTCTGAGTGCTTCTTCCGCCTGGGCAAGGCGGGTGTGGAGTTCTTCGGTTTGCCGGTGCGATTGCTGCACAGCCCTTCGCCAGAGGTATGCGAGGAAAAGGCATGCAAGGGTTAGAAGGGCGAGCGCAGGCACCATGGGTCCTACCACAAGTTTAGTCCGGACCGGCAAAGCGGTATCCCACACCGCGTACGGTTAGGATATATCGGGGATGGGCGGGATCGTCCTCGATCTTGCCGCGGATCCAGCGAATGTGCACATCCACCGTGCGCTCTTCAACAAAGGCATCCGGTCCCCACACTCGATCCAGAAGAACATCCCTTGGGAACACCTGTCGGGGATGGGCTGCCAGGAAGTGGAGTAACGCGAACTCCCGGCGTGTGAGTTCCACGGGTTGGTCGCGCACGCGTACTTCATGGAGGATCGGGTCAATGGTTAGGTCTCCCACGACGATGGGATGACGTGCGGTGTCCAGGGCTCCCGTAGCGCGCCGGAGCACGCTTCGCACCCTGGCCATCAATTCCTTCATGCTGAAGGGCTTGGTAACGTAATCGTCGGCCCCCAGCTCCAATCCCACAACGCGATCGGTTTCCTCGGCCCGGGCAGTAAGGAGGATCACGGGCACGGTGCTATCTCGGCGAAGCCTCCGGCACAGATCAAGCCCGCTGGCGCCGGGCAGCATGATGTCGAGGATGATCAGATCGGGTTCTTCAGCACGGAACAGGCGGAAGGCTTCCTCGGCATCACCGGCGGTGAGCACCGTGTACCCCTCCTTTTGCAGGTTGTACGCTACCGCCTCTACGATGGGGGGTTCATCATCAACCACCAAAACCTTCACGCCGCACCCTCCGTTATCCGAAGCGGCCGCGCACATAATCTTCGGTGCGCTGGTCTGAAGGTTGGGTGAACATGCGCTCCGTCTCCGAAAATTCAATGAGGCGACCGCTCAGCAAAAAACCGGTGTAGTGTGCCACACGCGCTGCCTGCTGCAGATTGTGTGTGTTGATGACGAGTGTGTACCGTTCGGCCAATTCGACCATCAATTCTTCGATGCGGAACGTGGCCGTGGGGTCTAAGGCGGAACAGGGCTCATCCATGAGGATCACTTCGGGCTCTACGGCCAGTGTGCGGGCGATACAGAGGCGTTGTTGTTGGCCTCCGGATAGTTCCAGAGCGTTCTTGCCCAGGCGATCTTTAACGTCGTCCCATAAGGCGGCTTGGCGCAGGCTCTTCTCTACAATCTCCCTAAGCCGGGAAAGCTTCCGTTCCCCGTGGATCCTGGGGCCGTAGGCTACATTGTCAAAGATGGACATGGGGAACGGGTTGGGGCGTTGAAATACCATACCTACCCGGCGGCGCAAGTCCACAGGATCCACTCCGCGCGCGTAGATGTCGTGCCCATCCAGAAGCACTTCCCCGGTGTGGCGGCTACCTGGGATCTCGTCATTCATGCGGTTGAAGCACCGGAGGAGCGTGGTCTTGCCGCAGCCCGATGGACCAATAAACGCCGTGATGCGGTTCGCCGGTATTTCCACAGTGATCTCGTGAAGTGCTTGGAACGAGTTATAGTAGAAGTTGAGATTGCGTGTGGCTAATCGGCTCACTCGGCTCTCCTCCACGAGGCGGCGGGCGGCTTCCTCTTGATGGTCATAAACCGGAAGTTTGATCAACGTACCCCCCTTATCTTAGCGCAAAGCGGTTGCGCGCCGCTATCCTTGCGAGTAGGCTCACGATGAGCACCAATGCCACCAAGACGAGCGCACCTGCCCAGGCCTGGGCGATCCAATCCGGGTACGCCGAGGTTGCATACCGGTAGATCATCATGGTCATGGACGAGATGGGCTCCGAGAGGCGAATGCTCGCTTGATCGTTCCCGAAGGCAGTAAATAGCAGGGGTGCCGTTTCGCCGGCCACACGGGCCAGTGCCAGCAGGGTGCCTGTTATAATGCCGGCCCTAGCCGCGGGCAACACCACGGAAATGGTGGTTCGCAGCCGTGTTGCCCCCAGTCCCAACGAGGCCTCCCGGAGGGCTCCGGGCACCAGAAGCATCATCTGCTGTGTGGTGGTGAGGATGGTGGGGATCATCATGATGCCCAAAGCCGCACCGCCGGCCGCCGCAGAGAAGTGCTTTACCGGCAGCACGAAGGCGGTATAGGCAAACATGCCGATTACTACAGACGGGATGCCGTTAAGCACGTCCGCACAGAATCGGATGACGCCTCCGATGCGCCGGGTGCGGAACTCCGCCAGGAATATGCCTCCCAGCAATCCAACGGGTATGGAGATGGCTGCGGCAATGCCTACCAACACCCCCGTGCCCAAGATGCCGTTCTTCATTCCTCCGCCGGGTTCGCCAGGTGGCGCAGGCAACTGCGTAAAGAGCGAGAGCCGCAGGGCGTGGCCTCCCTGCGCTACAACGTAACCAAGCAGGAGGCCCAAAACCAGGCACGCCACGAAGGCGCTCGAGCCCAGTATCAGATGCCCGATTGCGTTGATCACCTTGCGGTACGGGTTCCAAAGTTTTGTATTACGTGTCCAACGATCTGCGCTCGCTCCTATCAGGTAGACCAAAACAACTGCTTCTATTGGGCCAAAGAGACCCTGTACCCCGTGTCGCCGGACGTCCGTCAAGACTTGGGTGAGGAGGAGGAATCCGAACGCGAGAATTACGGCCCACCGAAGGAGCGGCATCGCCACACGGGCTAGAGGTGCTGCTTTAGAGGATGATGCCGCATCGCGACGGTTCATCAGGAGGATGATTCCTCGGGCCGCGGCCGTCACCAGTAGCGTGATGACGAAAAGGATGAGGGCGATCTCGATAAGTGCCGAGCGCTGAACATCGTCCGTATACGCTTCGTTGAATTGATTCGCCAACAGGGCCGGCATGGTGTACCCCGGTTGGAGCAGCGAGGCCGAGATCTGCGGATTATTGCCGATCACCATCACCACGGCCATGGTTTCGCCTATGGCCCGGCCCAAGGCCAACATGACGGCACCCACAATGCCCAGGCGGGCATGCGCCAGTACAACTCGGCGGATGGTTTCCCATCGAGTGGCGCCCAGCCCCAGTGAGGCCTCACGTTGGGCAGCCGGCACCGTAAGGATGACCTCGCGGGACACGGAGGTAATGAACGGAAGCATCATGATGGCCAGGATCAGCCCGGCAGCCAACATGTTCGTCATGGTGGCCGGGCCGGCGAAGAGCGCGAAAGTACCGAAATGCGCTTCCAGCCACGGGTTCACATGATCCTGCATCCAAGGGCAAAGAACCAGAAAACCCCAAAGTCCGTAGATTACACTGGGCACTGCGGCCAGCAATTCGATGAGGAAGGCGATGGGGCCTGCCAAAAACCGCGGCGCCATTTCTGTTAGGAACAGCGCGCACCCAATGGCCACGGGTGCTGCAAGGATAAGCCCCAGTGCGCTACTCACCACCGTGCCGTAGATGAAAGGAAGCGCTCCATAGGATTGCTTGGGGACGTCCCATTCGGAGGAGCGGAGGAGCCGCCAGCCGAACATGTGGCGGCTTACCTCCGACTCCTTCCATAGCCCGTAACCGATCCAGAAGATTAGGACAATTACTACCAGACCGAAGGCCAGAGTGACGTATTCAAGGGCCACATCGCCCAAGGCTACACTGCTCATGCGCGCCACCCTGGGCGCGTCAGGGCGCCCGGCCCATTTTGGTGTTTGTGTCCCTGATGCTTCCGGCATGGGTACGCGGCCTTTCACGGTTAGCGCGCGAAGCGTATCAAATTGAGCTCTCGCTCGTTGATGGAGGTAACTGCAGTGGGCAGTGGCGCATAATAGAGCTCCTCTGCCATTCTTCGGCCGGAAGGGCCCATGGCCCAGCGCACAAAGTCCACCAGGATGCGGCCCTTGCGCTCGTCCTGAGGTTGCCGCTGAAGCAGCAGGTAGGTAAAGCCGGCGATGGGATACACTCCGCGGCCAGGCTGATCCACGATGGGCGTCCGCGTGTCGCGCTTCAACTTGGATGCTGCAGCGGCGGCGGCAGCTTCCGCCCCTTGTATGGATGGCGCAATAAATTCCCCGGCCTTGTTCCGCACGTGTGCGAACGCGAGATGGTTCTGAATTGCGTAGGCAAGCTCCACGTATCCGATCCCTCCACGCGACATGCGTACAAGCCCGGCGACGCCGGCATTGCCCGATGCCCCCAGGCCAACGGGCCAGTTCACCGATTTGCCGAAGGATACCCTATCCCGCCATTCTGCGCTAACGGCGCTGAGGTAGGAGGTAAAGATATACGTGGTGCCGGACCCGTCGGATCGGTGCGCTACGGAAATATCCAGCGGGGGTAGGTGCAGACCTGGATTGAGTCGCTGGATGCGTGCGTCATTCCAGGTGCGGATTTTGCCCAGGTAAATATCGGCGATGACGTCTCCCGAGAGCTTGAGCCCGGTTTGTACTCCCGGGATGTTGTATGCCAATACCACGGCGCCTCCCACGATAGGTATTTGTACGGTCGGCCGCGGGACTTTGGCTAATTCCGCGTTCGTGAGGGGTGCGTCGGTTGCCCCAAAGTCTACAGTTCCCGCAGTATATTGGGCGATGCCTGCGCCGGATCCGATGGATTGGTAGTTGAACCGGACTCCGGGGTGCTCACGCTGATACGCCTGGGCCCATGCCGCAAGAACCGGGTACACAAAGGTGGATCCGGCCCCGGTGATGGTTTGCGCCGAGGCGGGCGCTTTTACGCTGGCCGGAAGGAGGGCCGTTGCCAGCCCGATCAAGGCAAGTTGTTTGCTCATGTGCGATCTCCTCATGTTTGGTACTGTGTCAAAACGCTTCCTGGAAGTTGACCAGGAACAGGTTCCGGTCGAGACCAAGGAACGATGTGGTTGGTGACGCGGTTACTGGGCCGGCAATGTTCTTGCGGATCCAGTTGAACTGGATCTTGGCGTTGTGGCCCAAGAGGTAGTAATTGGCGCCCAGGGTCAAATCGTATTCGTGGACGGCTGCGGCGCCGTGGAGATCACGATTGGGGTTCCAGTACTCCCCGCGTGCCACGAGTTGCCACGGCTTGCTGACGCTGTAGGCATAGAGCAGATAGCCGCCATGGGAACGCACAGCCGGGTCTCCATCGCGGGCTTGAACCCACTCCGTCTCCAGGTGGTGGGGTCCCAGTGTTAGGGCTCCCTCCACGCCCAACCGGTGGCGCAATGCGCGGGACGCGCCTACACCTCCGCTGATGTCTTGGTACGCTCCTAGCAGAACACCCGGCACGCCCTTATAGTCCACGTGCCAAACGATATCCTTGGCATTGTTGGGGTCGGTGGTGTTTTGGGTGTTTCCGCTGTCATTGAGGACCGCTACCTGGCCCTCGATACTGGGACCGGCGTAGCGCAAAGTGATGCCGATGTCACGAATGTCACCCACACGACCGGAGTTCACCGGCAGCAAATTGAATATGGACCGCTCCACCGTAAGAAGCTGCGAGGAGGACCTCCATCCTTCCATGGAGAGCGGGACCTTCTGCTGGCCGATCTCCAACGCCGTTGCTGGGGCCAGGGTGTAGCCGGCCACGAGCTCCTGGAGGATGTTGGAGCTTTGATTCACGGACACTGCGGTAATGTTGCCACCGGACGCCGTTGTGTTGAGGCTCAAGCTCTTGGCCGGATCCACCAGAACCCACCAATAGGCGCGCTTCGTAAGGTTGCCTGAAAGCTTCAGTTCCGCGCGGCGCAGGCGGAACGTGTCTGTTTGGCCGCGATTAGGGGCGTCCAGCTCGCCCATGCCCCAGATTTGGATGAGGCCGTTGACTTTGATGCGGCCCGTGCCCGCATCCACCTTGGAGCCTTCGAGTTTGGACACCCGCTCGGATTGCTCCTTGAGCGCGTCCGCGAGGGCCGATGTTCGGGATTTGGCCTCCTCGGCCGTTGCACGCGCGTTCTCGATCTGCGTGCGCTGGTTGCGAACTTCCTCGCGGAGGGCGCCAACATCGGCGCGAAGGGAGGCAAGTTCGTTGTTGGCCTTCTGTAGGTCCGTGCCGATCACGGTGAGCTCTATGTGGAACTCGTCCACCAACTTTCGAATTTCGGCTGCCTGCTGCGTGGTGATGGTGGGAACCTCGTGGGTACCGGGACGCCGTGCGTTTGCAATCTCTGCGATACGGGCCAGAACGCGCTGGATGATGGTGGCCATCTCGTAGCGGGTCACGGTTCGTCCGCCAAAGAAGTTCCCGCTAGGCGGATATCCCTTGATCAGGCCCTCTCGTGCGAGATCGCTCACAGCATCATATGCCCAATGGGAAGGCGGTACGTCCGCAGGGGCCTGGCCTCGCGCGATGCGTGGCGATCCGAGTGCAGCCGCGATTGTGACCAATGCAACAATCACCTGCATTGATTTCATCACACGTCCTCCTTGTATCGAATTGGCCTAGGCTTTGCCGACCGGTGATGAGTGTGGAGCGCGGAGATTAAGCCTCGGTTAAGGCGGAGTTAAGGGCACGTTATTTCGTGCAGCGGTAGGATTTGTGCTGCAATTCACAAAGTTGCATTGACGGGGGAGGACGGCGTGGGGTAGCATGTAAAGGCAGACCGGTGTGTCATCGGCCGCCCCACTATCCGCAAGGAGGAACCGCGTCCCATGCGCTTCCAAGGGATCCACCCAGCTCTTCGAGCGTTCACCGTCCGGCGCACATTCGCGCATGTGGCGGCTCTATTCTTCCGAAGCACCACCGCGGTTTGGGCCGCTTTCTTTGCCCTAGCCGCGTTGCTCTATTCCCTCCCGGCTGCAGCCCAGGAGGGCGGCGAAGCGACGCTCGTCGTGCCGCCGCTGGCCGGTCCCAACGCGCCAACGTTCCACGGTATGTCGGGCTCAGCGCTGTTGATGTTGGGGCTTTTGGTGTGTGCTTTGGGAGGTCTGTTTGGGCTCGTGGTGTCGGCCAGGCTTAGGAGCCTCCCTGTGCATCGGGCCATGTTGGAGGTGAGCGAGCTTATCTACGCCACGTGTAAAACGTATCTGCAAACTCAGCTCAAGTTCATCGCGATCTTGTGGGTATTCATCGGCGCCATCATCGTGGTGTACTTCGGCTGGCTCAGCGGGTACTTTGCCCAAGGAAAGATCCCGCAAGTGTTCATCATCCTCGCCTTCTCGCTCATCGGCATCATGGGCAGTACGAGTGTGGCGTGGTTTGGGATGCGGGTGAACACCTATGCCAACTCGCGCACGGCCTTCGCTGCCCTTCGGGGTAAGCCATTCCCGTGCCACCAGATCCCACTCATGGCCGGTATGAGCATCGGGATGCTCCTCATCTCCATCGAGTTGGTGATTATGCTGGCGATCCTGCTGTTCATTCCCGGGAATTACGCCGGGCCGTGCTTTATAGGTTTTGCCATCGGTGAGTCCTTGGGAGCGGCTGCCCTCCGGGTGGCAGGCGGCATCTTCACCAAGATTGCGGATATCGCCGCGGATCTGATGAAGATCGTGTTTAAGATCAAGGAAGACGATGCTCGCAACCCCGGTGTCATCGCGGACTGTACGGGCGACAACGCAGGAGACTCGGTGGGGCCCAGCGCAGACGGCTTCGAGACCTATGGCGTTACCGGAGTCGCGCTCATCGTCTTCATTCTGCTTGCCGTAACCAATCCTGCTGCCCAGATCCAGCTTCTGATATGGATCTTTACGATGCGCATCGTGATGGTGATCACCAGCGCATTGGCATATTGGGTGAATGGGCTCTTGTCGCGGGCACGGTACGGGGAAGCGGCCGCTTTCAACTTCGAACAGCCCCTAACCTCGTTGGTGTGGATCACCTCGCTTATCTCTATCGCCCTCACCTTCGTGGTGTCGTATATGCTCATCCCCGAACTGGGCGGCGACTCCAGCCTGTGGTGGAAGCTTTCGGCCATTATCACCTGTGGCACGCTGGCCGGCGCCATCATCCCGGAGCTCGTGAAGGTGTTTACGTCCACCGAATCGGGCCATGTGCGTGAAGTGGTTGCATCGGCGCGCGAGGGAGGAGCGTCCCTGGATCTGCTCTCCGGTTTCGTGGCGGGCAACTTCAGCTCGTTCTGGATGGGCATCGTGGTGATCGTGCTCATGGGCACGGCGTGGCTCGTAAGCCGCGAAGGATTGGGCGCCCTCATGACCGTGGGCGGAACGGACGTGTCCGCTGTGTTCGCCTTCGGCTTGGTTGCCTTCGGCTTCCTGGGGATGGGGCCGGTAACGATCGCCGTGGACTCGTATGGGCCTGTGACGGATAACGCCCAGTCTGTGTATGAACTCTCGGTGATTGAGCAGATCCCCGGCATCGAGGCAGAAATCAAGAGGGATTTCGGCTTTGATGTGGATTTCGAGCGGGCCAAGCACAATTTGGAGGCCAATGACGGCGCAGGGAATACATTCAAGGCTACGGCCAAACCGGTATTGATCGGCACTGCTGTGGTGGGAGCCACCACGATGATCTTTTCCATCATCGTGATGCTCACGCATAAGCTAGATCCGAAGCTCGTGGCGAACCTTTCGCTGCTTCATCCGCCCTTCTTGCTAGGGCTCATTGGCGGCGGTGCGGTGATCTACTGGTTCACCGGGGCGTCTACACAGGCGGTTACTACGGGCGCCTATCGGGCAGTGGAATTCATCAAGGCGAACATCCACCTTGAGGGAATTGAGAAGGCATCCATCGAAGATAGCAAGAAGGTGGTTGCCATCTGCACGCAATACGCCCAGAAGGGGATGTTCAACATCTTCCTCGTGGTGTTCTTTGGGACGCTGGCATTTGCGTGCCTAGACTCCTTCTTCTTCATCGGCTACTTGATCGCCATCGCCCTCTTTGGCCTGTTCCAGGCGATGTTTATGGCGAATGCCGGGGGCGCTTGGGATAACGCCAAGAAGATCGTGGAAGTGGAACTGAAGGAGAAGGGCACGGAGCTTCACGCCGCAACAGTGGTGGGCGACACCGTAGGAGATCCGTTTAAGGACACCTCTTCGGTGGCAATGAACCCCATCATCAAGTTCACCACGCTCTTCGGGCTACTGGCGGTGGAGCTTGCCGAAACCCTCCCCACACAGGTGCGCTTGGTGGCAGCAGCGATCTTCTTTGCGGTGATGGTGACCTTTGTGTACCGCTCGTTCTACGCCATGCGCATCAAGTCTGGGGTATCTGCCACGGCTGGTGAGCCGATCAGAGCAGATTGATTTTGGCTACGTTTATGCCAGGATCTTGCGCACCACGTTACCGCTTACGTCCGTAAGTCGAAAGCTGCGTCCTTGGAAGCGGTAGGTCAAGCGCGTATGATCCATCCCAAGCTGGTTGAGGATGGTGGCGTGCAGATCGTGTACGTCCACAGGATCCTCCACCACGTTGTAGCCTAGATCGTCGGTGCGGCCCAACGAGATACCCGGTTTGATGCCGCCCCCGGCCATCCACACGGTAAATGCACGGGGGTGATGATCACGGCCGAGCCACTTGGAACCGTCCCTGCCTTCATTCATGGGCGTGCGGCCGAATTCGCCGCCCCACAGGACCAAGGTGGTGTCCAGCAGGCCCCTACGCTTGAGGTCTTTGATGAGGGCTGCTGCGGCCTGATCCGTCTCTCGGCATAGGCGGGGTAGGCCGGTCAGGAGATCGTCGTACTGGGCCTCGCCATGGTGGTCCCAGCCGCGATGGTAAAGTTGAACGAAGCGTACTCCACGCTCTACGAGCCTCCGGGCCAGCAGGCAATTGTTGGCGAACGACACGCGACCTGGCTGAGTACCATAAAGGGCGTGTGTCTCCGGCGTTTCTTTGGAGAGATCCATCAGCTCGGGAACACTCGTCTGCATGCGGTAGGCGAGTTCATAGGCAGCGATACGCGTGGCAATTTCAGGGTCATGGACCTCGCCTAAGTGGGTGGCATTGAGCTCGCGAAGAGCGTCCAGGGAGCGCCGCCGATCCAACTGGGACATTCCCGGCGGATTGGACACAAAGAGGACCGGGTCACCCTGGCTGCGAAATTCCACTCCCTGGTACACCGTGGGTAGGAAGCCACTGGACCAGCAGGACTTGCCGCCATCCGGATATTTGTCGCCGGAAATGAGCACTACGAAGCCGGGGAGATCGCTGTTTTCGGTTCCGAGCCCGTACGTGATCCACGATCCCATGCTCGGGCGTCCGATCAATTGCACGCCTGTGTTCATGTAGATCTGGCCTGGAGCGTGGTTGAATTGCTCGGTGCGCATGGAGCGTATCACGGCCAGTTCGTCGGCCACTTCTGCCAGGTGGGGCATTAGGTTGGACATCATCTGACCGCACTTGCCTTGCGGTGCGAAGGTGTGGGGCGTGCCGAGCAATTTGGGGGTGCCCTTAATGAAGGCAAAACGCTCGCCCTTCACGTACTCATCCGGAATGGGCTGCCCGTTGTACTTTACGAGGGCCGGCTTGTAATCAAAGAGATCCAGTTGGGATGGAGCCCCCGCCATGAAAAGGAAGATCACGCTCTTAGCCTTCGGGGCGAAGTGGGGCCGCTTGGGCGCGAGCGGGTTCTGCGGAGCGGGATCGGCAAAGAGGCGCTCATCCAAGAGCGCAGCCAAGGCCACCTGCCCGATACCGTAGGTTGCCTGCTTGAAGAAGTGCCGGCGCGTGATGAACTTGAGGGCTTCCTGGCGCAGATCGTCATTGTTTGACATGATGGTTACTCCTTGGTAAGGAACTCATCCATATTCAGGAGCACATTCGCTACCACCGTACGGGCGGCTTGCTCGGATGCTCGGGCGTCGGGGGTTGCGGCCCCGATGAGTGCACACGCCGCCTTGGTATCTTGCCGGTATCTTTGTAATTCCTCGTCATAAAGCTTCGTAAGCGCTGCAAGTTCCCGAGGTGTGGGCCAACGCGCGGTACAGAGGCGGAAACCCAGCCCAATCCCTTTGCGGACGGAACCGGCGGCGCCCATTCGAGAAGCCAAACCCCTAGCTGCCTCGATAAAGGCAGGGTCGTTGAGAGTGGTGAGTGCTTGAAGGGGCGTGGTGGTGCGGATGCGGCGTACCGTGCAGAACTCGCGGCTGGGAGCGTCGAAGGTGACGAATTGGGGATAGGGCGACGTCCTTCGCCAGAACGTGTAGAGTGATCGGCGGTAGCGATCTTCTCCTTCGCTGGTCACCCACCGATCTGCGTTATAGGGGATTTGCCAAATGCCTTCCGGTTGAAGCGGGAACACAGAAGGGCCGCCAATCTTCAAACTGAGTAGACCGGCTGCTGCCAGGGCGCAATCGCGAATCATCTCGGCTTCCATTCGGAAGCGAGGCCCGCGAGCCAGAAGCTTGTTGTAGGGATCCCGTTCCAGCAACGCCGCGCTGGCCTGGGAGCTTTGCCGGTACGTAGCGGACGTTACCATGAGGCGCAACATAGCCTTGATAGACCACCGGCGGCGCAGGAATTCCGTTGCCAGCCAATCCAAGAGCTCGGGATGGGTAGGCGGGCTTCCCTGTGTGCCGAAATCCTCGGAGGTCTCCACAATGCCCCTACCGAAGAGTGTTTCCCAAAGGCGGTTCACGGTGACCCTGGCGGTTAGCGGATTGTGGGGATCGGTAAGCCACAGGGCGAGCCCCAAGCGATTGAGCGGTGCATTGCGCGGGAATGGATGGAGGGCGGCAGGTGTACCTGCGGTTACCAGTTCACCGCGACTGAGATAGGCGCCTTTAATATGGGTGTACGTGGAGGGCGGTTTGCCGTCCTGCTTTTCACGCATGATGAGCGTAGTAGGGATGGCAAGAGCGGCGATCTTAGCCGAGAGATCCGCCTGCATTTGAGTTGCTTGATCCCGCTGCTCCTTTGGAGTGTTTGGGGATTTCAGGAGCTTATCCAGCTCTGCCATGCGGGCTTGCAAGCGGGAGCGCTCGGCTTGTTGCCGGGGCGTAGGAAGATCGAGCACCGGTTCCTCGGTGTGGTCGAAGAAGGCGAACAGGCGGTAGTAGTCCTTCTGCGTAAAGGGATCGTATTTGTGATCATGGCACTGGGCGCATTGGAGGGTAGTGCCAAGCCATACTTGGGCAGTGGTTGCCACGCGGTCTACAATGGTGAGCCAGCGCTGCTCTTCTCGATCTACGCCGCCCTCTTCGTTGATCATAGTGTTACGATGGAAGCCTGTGGCAATCAGTTGGTCTTGTGTGGCTCCCGGTAAGAGGTCGCCGGCAATCTGCTCGATGGTGAATTGATTGAAGGGCATGTCCTTGTTGAATGCATTGATTACCCAGTCTCGATATGGCCACATGGATCGCCGTGCATCCTTTTCGTATCCGTTGGTGTCGGCATAGCGTGCCATGTCGAGCCAGGGCCGGGCCCAGCGCTCCCCGAAGTGGGGCGAGGCCAGGAGCCTATCTACGGCTTTTTCGTAGGCGTTGGGGCTCCGGTCCGCAAGGAAGGCATTCAGCTCATCCAAGGTGGGCGGCAGACCGGTAAGATCCAAGGACACGCGCCTAAGGAGGATGGATTTCGGCGCCGGGGGCGAGGGCTGAAGATGCTCGCGTTCAAGCCGGGCAAGAACGAAGTAGTCTATAGCGTTGCGACACCATTCCCGGTGGCGCACTGCAGGGAGGGAAGGTCGGCGCGGGGGAACGTAAGCCCAATGGGGCCGCGCTGTTCCTTCGGGCCAAGGGGCTCCGGCGTCCACCCATGCGCGCAGGATGGCGATTTGTTGGGGAGTGAGCGGCGCAAAGCCGAAGGGCATGCGCGGTTTTCCGTTGAGACCTTGGACCCGTGCCAGTAGGAGGCTTGCAGAGGCGTTTCCGGGCAATATCGCCGGTCCACTGATACCGCCTTTCAAGGCATCTTTCTTTATGTCCAGGCGCAAGCCGCCCTGCCGGCTTGATGGGCCGTGGCACTGGTAACAGTGGGCGCGGAAGATCGGCTGCACGTCCCGCAGGAAGTCTACGCGTGGACGATTTTGGGCGGGCGCCATCTCCGGTAACAAGGTGAGCGCTAACCCGGCGAGGCTTATTGCCCAAAGGTTAGGTTGTATGGGTTCCATGGATTTCCTCGAAAGGTACCATAGCATATTGTGCAATATGAAATATTCCGCAAGAGGATGAGATTCCTGCTTCATTCTGTGTCCCGGATAGAAAGTGCCGCCGCCGGGTTCACAGCAATGGTTGGCGCTCGTATAAAAACCAGGTACAACGGCCGGGCATTGGAGCACGTCTCTAGAATTGAAGCGGATGCCCGTGGGATCCGGCGGATTTTTCGCGACTTTCGCCGCATGCCGGCAAAGGAGCCTAAGGAAATGGCCGCGAGGAACCAAGTAATATGTTCAGGATGTGCTGCGTCGTCATAGGCCGATACCCGTTCATGCAAGGAGTACCTAGACCAATGCGCCGTACAATGCTTTTCGCATGCCTGGCAATAATCGTCGCCTTTGGGGGCATAGCCCAGGCGCAGACACCCGAGGAGACGCTGGCTGCGGCGTCGGCTCTGTTCGATGCCGGCCGATATGCCGAAGCCGCGCAGAAGTTGGAAACCTATCTATCCGGGAGCCCCAATCCTGCGAAGGTAGGGGCTGCGGCGTTGGCTTTGGGCATGTGCCGGACGCAGCTTAAGCAGTACGCCGAGGCCATTCCCGCATACGAAAAGGCGATTGCCTCTAAGGATGAAGCGGTAATTACCACGGCCCAATTTCGGTTGGGGGAAGCGGCGCTCTATGCAGGGCAGTTCGCCAAAGCGGCTCCGGCACTGGAAGCGGCCCTGAAAGGGGACCTCAAGCCGGAACAACAGGCCTTGGCGTGGTATTGGCTTGGCGAGGCCCACTATCAACTGAAACACTATCCGCAGGCGGAAGAAGCCTACCTGAAGGTGACGCGCGACTTCGCCAAATCGGATTTCTGCGACGCAGCGTGGTTTGGGGCAGGCCTTTCGGCAGCAAAGCAGGACAAGGCGGATCAGGCGCGCCAATGCTTTAAAACGGTAATCGAGAAGTTTCCCACCAGCGACGAGCGCCCGGACGCGATGCTGGCGTTGGCGCAGACCTTTGTGGCGGCTAAGAAGCTTCCCGAGGCGCGCCAGGCCTATGAGGCTATGCTTTCTGATGCACAGGTGAAGGCAAAGGGTGGTGCGGTCCTCATTGCCGGTACAGAGGGCCTCGCCCAGGTTTTGCTGAATCTGGGCGATTGGGCAGCGGCGGCTCCAAGGCTTGAGGCCCTTGCCGCCCTTGTTAAGCCCGATGATCCTCGACGCTTTCGAGCGGAACTGGAGCTTGGCAACTGCCGCTATCGGTTGAAGCAATACGACGCAGCCCTGTCCGCATACCAGGAAGCGGCGAAATCACCCGACGATGCCGTGGTGCGTGAAGCGCTCTACTGGGGGGCAAATGCAGAACTCGCCTTGGATCGTTATGCAGATGCAGCCGCCCACTTTGCTCAGGTAGCCACTAAGTATGCCACCACGGATCTTGCCCCTAAAGCGCTCTTGCGCGCGGGCGATGCCTATACCTCTGCCAAGCAGCCCGAGCAGGCAGCCCAAGCATATCGGGCAGTGCTGGATAAATACCCCCAATCTCCCCAAGCCGAGGAAGCCGGCCGGGCTTTGGGTGACATGGTGGCCTCGGTGTCCGATCCCGTGCAATTGGCTGCGGTGATCAAGACTGCACCTCCTGCAGATCGCAATCGGGGGATGTTCCGCCTGGCGCGCATGCATCTGGAGGGCAAGCGCTTTGCCGAAGCCGCGGCCGTTTTGACCGAGCTGCTTAAAGCCAATCCCGACGCTACCATGGCAGCCGAAGCCAACTATATGCTTGGGCTTGCCGATGAGGCCCTGCAGAAGGACCGGGAGGCGGTGGCGGCCTACCAAGCGGCGGTGAACGGCTCGCCGACCGCCGCATGGGTTGTGGATGCCCAGACACGCTCTGCATGGATCTATCTGGATCTGAAGCAGAGCGATCAAGCCGAGAAATGCGCATTGGCCGCTCTGGCTGCCAAGCCCGATGCCCAAACAGAGCAGCAGATCCGTTTGGCCCTTCTTCAAGCGCAATTGGATCAGCAAAAGTGGGATGCCGCAGACGCCAATTGCAAGGCACTCATTGCAGCCAATCCCCCGCAAGACACTTTGGCGACGCTGGTCTATACGGCTGCGTGGGTGAGTGTGAAGCGGGGCAAGCCCGACGAGGGCACTCCCTACTGGGAGCAGATTGTAAAGCAGTTCCCCAAGAGCCAATATGCCGCGGAAGCAATGCTCCGCGTGGGCGATGCCCGCATGAAGGCCCAGAAGTACGACGAGGCGCGCGACCAGTATGCGGCGCTGCTTGCAGCCTTCCCCAAGAGCCCGTTCGTTCCCGAGGCCCACTTCAAGTTGGGGAGTGCGCTTTTCAACCTTAATAAGTTCGAGGAGGCGGCAGCCCAGTTTGATGCCGTGTGGCCGGATAAGGGCGCGGGATCTCTGGCGCCGGAGGCTCTCTATTGGGCGGGAGTTTCCTTCGAGAAGCTCAATAAGAAGAATGAGGCCATTCAGCGCCTAAGCAAACTCGTAGCTGCCTATCCCAATAGCGCGCGGGTAACCAATGCCCGCATCCGGTTGGCGGCGTTGAAGGCCGTGGCAGGCAACTGAATGCGCCGCTCCATGGGCGGTGCCAATCACACTCGGCTTCCGCAGGAGAGCGGGAGCGAAGGAAAGGATGTAGTATGCTGGAACTGTTTCAACGCGGCGGTTTTGCAGCCTACCCGTTGGCGGTTTGCTCCGTTCTGGCGGTGGGCATTATGCTCGAACGCCTCTACACGTTAGGGCGTTTGAAGCGTGCGGAAGCAAAAGCATTCCAATACCTTAAAGGCGTGTTCGCTTCGGGACACGAGCCAAACCTGGGGAACCGGGAGATTGCCGGGGCGCCGATCACCGAAGTGCTCCACGCTGTAGGGCGCATCGGCAACGAAGAGGGATCCTCGCAAAGCGCAGTGGAGATCGCGCTGGCCGGTCAGCGCCTGCGATTGCGTCGGTACCTAAGCACCCTGGCCACCATAGGGAGTACCGCGCCCTTCATCGGCCTCTTCGGAACGGTGCTTGGGGTGATGCGCGCCTTCCAGGAGATGAGCCGCAGCTCTCTGAGCGGTGAGGCCATGGCGGCAGGCATTTCGGAGGCCCTCAGTGCAACGGCTCTGGGGCTTATGGTGGCGATCCCCAGTGTAATCGCCTACAACTTCCTTCTCAACAAGGTACAGGCGATGCTTCTGGACATTCAGTTCCATGCGGCGGAGCTGGTTGAAGATACGGCGAATGCTCAGCGTGTAGAACAGGCGGCGTAAGATGCACAAGATCCATGCTCTTGAAGACGAGCCGATGGCCGAGATGAACCTGATCCCCATGATTGATGTAGCCCTTACGCTCCTCATCATCATGATGGTGACGACTGTGTTCATCCGCCATCCCGGCGTGTCCCTAAAGCTTCCCGAAACTGCTACGCGTGAGGGCGCGCCCGAGACCAAAAAGGACCTCACCGTGGAGGTTACGGCGGATGGGAGCCTGTACATGGACGGCCAGAAGAGAACGGAGCAGGAGGTGCAATCGCAACTGTTGGCTCTGGCTGCTCGGGATCGCAATTCCCGCGTATTGGTAAAAGGTGACCGGGATGTAATCTACGCGCGGGTGATGGAGGTAATGGATATGGTGCGCCAGGCCGGCCTTACGCGGGTGGTTCTCCCCACCGAGCCTAAGCTAGGGCATCCGCATCCGGCCGGTGCTGCCCATGCGCAGTCCCACCCGGCCCAACGCAGCACTGGAGCGCGCACAGCTTCGGTGGCGAGCAATCCCTGAAGGAGGGTGTGCTCCCGCCTCTCCATGGAAGGTGCCCTATGAGTTCTATGATGCGTATCGAACGCTGGTACTGGCTGCTGTACTTCTGCGCCATCTCCCTGGCGTTGCACGTGGTTGCGGTGTTGCGGAGCCGCACCTTTGCGTATCCCATCGCATTGCCCACGCCCACGCACCAGATCGAGGTGGCGCTGGAACCGGCGCCGGAACCCAAACCTGCCATCGCAAAGCCTCCGGTGAAGAAGCCCGCTGCCCGTCGGATGCGCATTCCGGTGCCGCGGGTCGTGGCACAACGCCCTCAGCGGGTCGTGCGCGTGCATGCCACTGCGCCCAGGCGTATCGTTGTGGCGAGCCTCCCCAGGATGCACAGGATGGCGCCTCCTGCCCCGAAGATGGAGGTTCGGACGGCGGAGCCTCCCAAGGAAACGGCGAGGATTGCCGAGCACAATACGATGCCGGGCGGACCCAATCCCCTTCCCGGTGAAAAGCTCGAACCCGTGGGCGTGCCCTACACCCAATCGGGGCAAGGCGTGCCGCGCCTTAAACGAATTGCTCGCGCCATGCCCATGCCCATGGCGGGGGGATCGCCCGCTCCTGGAGTGGTACTGGGAGGGCACGGTGGCGCGCCCGGCCCGGAGGCGCCCCCACAAGACATTCTTTGGAACGGAGGCGGATCCGGCGGCCTGAATCTGCCGCGCGAGGCTCCTCGATTGGGAGGTGGAGGGGGTCGCTCCATTCTTTCGGTGGAGAACCCACTCGCCCACGAAGCGATTCCCGAGGATCGCCCAGGCATCGGCCCGGGGACCGGTGGCGGCGAGGGAGCCGGCTCCGGCGGAGGAATTGGTTTTTGGCACGGCGCCGGGATTGGAACGCGGCCAGGGGGCCGGTATGACTTGGCCACCCTCCACGCCGGCAGCGGCCAGGGCATCGGAGGCGGGAAAGGAGCCGGCGTAGGGACACGGGCTCCGGGTGGTGGCCACGGCACGGGCTCCGAGCTGCCGGGCACCGGCGGCATCGGCACCGGCTACGGTCGGGGTGAGGGGATCGGTTTCGGATCCCGGCCTACGCGATCACACCTGCTGATTGCGGAGAACCCTCTTGCCCGCGAAACGGCCCTTCATGAGCGGCCTGGCTATGACACCGGTGTGGATGAAGGCGGGGCCGGCAAGTACGCTATCGCCGGCTTGGGTGGTCGGCCTGGTCCCGGTTTGGGGAGAGGAATCGGAAGCGGGATCGGAAATGGAACGCCTGGCGGCCGCCGGCGCGCAGCTCCGGAGGTTCCGGGAGGCGGAGGCGGCGGATTGGGGAATGGCGCAGGCCCGGGTGCCGGGTTGGGTACACGGCAGGTTGCAGCCGCACCGCATAACCCCGAACATGTTGCAGATGTGCTGCGCAGCGCAGGGCGCGGAGCCATCTTCGGAGTGCGTCCCCGTACCAACACGATTAACGACGGGCCCCTCCACATCGTGTATGTTCTGGATCTATCCGACTCCATGCATGAGCAGGATAAGATCGGCAAGGCACGCCGGGCCCTGCAGCACGCGCTTTCGGAGTTGGAGCTTCGGGACACGTTCAACATCGTGACCTTTGCCAGTGACGTGCACACTTTCCGACCAAACATGGTGCCGGCCAACAGCCGGAATATTGCTGCTGCCAAAGAATGGGCGGAGAGCTTCGAAACGGGCATCGAAACGAACCTCTCTGGAGGATTGAAGGCTGCCCTGAGCATGAACGGCATCACGCATGTGGTGCTTCTGACGGACGGGGAACCGACCATCGGCATCCGCAACAAGGATCAATTGCGTGCTGCCGTGAAGCGGTGGAATACCCAGCATGCCCAGATCATCGCCCTGGCTTTGGTGCTGCGGGAACATGAGATGAACAGCGATCTGTTAAGGGCCCTTGCAGAGGACAACGGGGGAACCTTTTCGGAGATCAACCTAGCCACGCATCGCGGGCGGTAGCACTTGATTGGATGCAGTTCGGCGGGTTGGCAGTGCGGATGGGAGAGCCGAAGGATCAAATCCTTCGGCTCTATTGCTTCGGATAGAGATGGCACCGTACGGTGCGCTCGGGACCCACGGCCGTGTCTTCGGGATCACGCGTCCGGCAGATCTCCATTACGTGAGGGCACCGCGCTGCGAAGGCGCATCCTCGCGGCAGGTCCGCCATGTTCGGGGGCTGCCCCGGGAC
>Ga0078972_1002144_pt1 | contig 67571 bp, 73 predicted proteins | sample YelNatPaOPGAMG01_FD_67568 | JGI IMG/M metagenome (GOLD analysis project Ga0078972, IMG submission 67568) | Hot spring thermophilic microbial communities from Obsidian Pool, Yellowstone National Park, USA - OP-RAMG-01 (SPADES assembly) (version 2) | ecosystem: Environmental > Aquatic > Thermal...
AAGAACCTCGACCGGGCCCTTTGGGAAGCCCTGGACAGGAAAAATCCCAAGAGATTCCCCCGGTTCAAGAGGAAGGGAGAGGGAGACTCCCTTCGCTATCCCGATCCCCTCCAGGTGAAGCTCGACCTTGCGACCCGGGATCCGGAGGGAAGAAATCTCCTTCCCCGGATCTTCCTCCCGAAGGTGGGATGGGTCAAGGTCCGGGTCTCCCGGCAGATCGAAGGCGCTCTCCGAAACGCCACCGTGACCCGAAAGGCGGGACGGTGGGCCGTCTCCCTGCAAACCGAGGCGGACGTTCGGGAGCCACAAGTGCGGACCCGCCCCGAGGTTGGAGTGGATCTCGGTGTCGCGTCTTTTGCCACGACCTCGGACGGTGTCCGGATCCACCCGTCTCCCGAGCTGGTCAGGGCGATGAAGTCCGCTGAAAAAAAGCTCGTCTGGGAGCAACGCAAGCTCTCCCGGAAATACCGGAAGGGACCGAAGAGCCGCAACTATCAGAAGCAAAAGATCCAGGTGGCAAGAGCCCACGAACGGGTGTCGAACATGCGTCTGGATTTTCTCCACAAGGCCTCGACTTCGATCGGCGAAACCCAAGCCGTCGTCTACGTCGAGGATCTGAAGATCCGGAACATGACCAGAAGCGCCCGTGGCACCCGGGAGAACCCGGGCCGGAACATCCGGCAGAAGGCCGGTTTGAACCGCTCCATCCTGTCCCAGGGAGGGGGGACGTTCCTCTCCCTTCTGGAGTACAAGCTTGTGAAAAGGGGAGGACGCCTGGTGCGGGTCGATCCACGAAACACGAGCCGAACCTGTTTTGCCTGCAACCATGTGGCGGAGGAGAACCGTCCGGACCAGGCCACGTTCAGGTGCGTCCGTTGCGGATATGAAGATCATGCGGACGTGAATGCCGCGAACAATATTCTCAGGGCGGGGCACGCCCGTAGCGCCTGTTTGGAGGACTCTTCCTCCAAGTTCGACGTCTGACCGTTCAGCCGGCGAATCGATCCCCGTTTTCAGTCCGGGGAGTTGGCAGGAAGGAATCCCCTTCCTTTCCGCTTTCGCGGCGAGCGAAGCGAGAGGGAGGGGAGGATGTCAAGTTTGCCGGGTCACCCTGCGGGGTGTTCGGACAACAGGAAACCCCTGAATTGTGTTTTGTCCCCTCCCCGGGCTGAGAGATAAGGGAGACATTATTCACGGCTTCTCCAGGAAAAAAACTGGACGACAACAAGGATCCCAAATGGGCGGAACAGATCAGGTACCGGCGGCACTTCAGGCGAAATATAACGAAATCGTCGCCCTCACGGATAAATGTTGCTTAGCTCTCCTGACGGAGGAATACGGCGAGCTGAGTCGTCGTATGGCGGCCAAGCTTTGCCGCAAACGTCCCTCGCCGGTGACCTCCGGGAAGGCCAGTGGCTGGGCCTGTGGAATCGTTTACTCATTGGGGCGCGTCAACTTCCTCTTCGACAAGAGTCAGGAGCTCACTCTGCGGGCAGAGGATCTCTGCCGGCACTTTGAGTTGAGCACGAGTACCGGCACAGCAAAGTCAAAGGCCATCATGGATGCCCTGGACATCGGGGTGATGGATCCGCACTGGACCCTGCCGAGCCGCATGGCAGACAACCCGATGGTCTGGCTAATCCAGGTGGACGGGATGGTGGTCGATGCCCGGAGATTGCCAAGGGGGATCCAGGAAGAAGCCGTCCGGCGGGGGATCATTCCCTACCTTCCTTAAACCGGTTTGTAGGTTTTTTTCGCTCCGGGTGCCCCCGGGCCGCCTTCTTCATGGATGACCACGGTCGAACGCCAATCGGTAAAGTCATGTAAAGGCCGCAAAATTAGCCATGGTGTCAGGCCGGGAAGATTTTTCCTGCCGCTTGTCCGGCGAGGGGTGTCCTTCTTCTTTGTGTCGCCGACGAGCCTCCCCCCGGATCCCCGAGCCCTCCCCCCGCCTCTCGCAGGATCAGACAGGATCCTGCCCTCTCGGAATAGTTCGACCTGTCAATCGAGTGACATGAGGGTCCAGAACGAACGGGCTCGTTACTCCCGTTCGCTCGCCTTCCTTCGGGGAACCTTCGCCGGAAGACGGGAGCCTCTTTCCCGAAAGTCTTTGTCCTTGTCCCCTGTTCCACATTGATCTTTTCTCTCCCTCTTATTGAACGAGCCTCTTTCGGACCTCCTCTCGCATAAAAGCCTCCTCTCTCTTCCGGGAGTCCCCCTTCCCGTCATGGATCCTTTGTCCAATCTGTAAATACCGCTATCGTCTGGCCCTGTTCCACCGAAAGCCCCTCTGTTTGCGGCTCTTTCTATTGAATTTCCTCCTCGCTTGCCAACAACCGCTTGTCGACGTGTGTATTCCCCGGAGCCGGAATTTTTTTCCCGTCTTCAGGGGAAATAAATGACCTCTTTTTGTCGTATTTATTTAAGTATTTTATTTTTAAAGATTTTTAAATATTGGCACGGTGATTGCTTATCAGTTTGCCGAGGAGGTATCGCCATGAGACGAGCCGAGTTTGCCCTTGTATCGGGAGCCCAGGGACAGGAACAGATGATGGATGTCCTGTCCAACAATCTGGCCAACGTGAATACTCCGGGGTTTCGGAAGGACCGGGTCGCCTTCAGGACCTATCTTCCTCACCGGGAGTATCTTCACCGGACCCCCTCCGAGCGTCCGGGATTCAACCTGACCCCTTACGGGAGCTTTCCGACCCCCTGGGGTATGGCCGGCTCCGACATCCCCCACTCGGGGGTGGACCGGATCTACGTGCGCTACGACGAGGGGGAGTTCCAGAGCACAGGGAACCCGCTCGACGTGGCCCTGTCGGGAAAGGGGTATCTGACGGTCAGGACGCCGGGGGGGACGCTTCTTACAAGAAACGGCCACCTCACCGTCGACGGACAGGGACGTCTTTCCACCAATGAGGGATATCCGGTTCTCGGGACGGACGGGAAGGAGATCCACTTGCCTCCCGGAGCGGACAATATCCGGATCGATTCGGCCGGCAAGATCTTTTCGGGAGAGAAGATGACAGGACAGCTGGCCATCGGCTTTCCCGCCAAGGGTCTCGAGAGTCTGACTAAGGTGGGAAACGGTCTCTTCTTTTCTCCCGGTGGCCTTGTGAGGGGAGACGCGCACGTCGTGGCCGGGGGGGTCGAGGGCTCCAACGTGAAAGGGACGTCGGAGATGGTCCGGATGATCCAGGGGATGCGGACCTACCAGACCGATCTCCAGGCGCTGCACACATTGAATAGTCTGACCAGTCGGACCGTCAACGACATGACGGTCATCGCCTGACACTCTGAAAAAGGGAGGATCCATGTTTCGATCACTCTGGAATGCGGCGTCCGGCATGGAGTCGCAACAGGCCAACCTCGACGTCATCACCAATAACCTTGCCAACGTCAATACTACCGGATACAAGCGCCAGCGGGCCAACTTCCAGGACCTGATGTACCAGACGATGGTCCCGGCAGGAGAGGCCTCCTCCCTCGAAGGCAACCAGGTTCCGACCGGCCTTCAGGTGGGGATGGGAAGCCGCCTGGCTTCGGTGCAGAAGGTCTTCCTCCAGGGATCGCTTCGCACGACAAACAACCCGCTCGACGTGGCGATCCAGGGAAACGGCTTCTTTGCCCTGAAGCTTCCGGACGGTCGTCAGGCCTACACCCGGGACGGAACCTTCAATATCGATCATCAGGGGAGGATCGTAACCCCGGACGGCCTCACGACCGACCCGCAGATCGTGGTGCCGAAGACCGCCAAGTCGATCCATGTTGCCGCGGACGGAGAGGTGACGGCCACCGTGGCGGGACAGAGTGCGCCTGTGAAGCTGGGCCAGCTCGTTCTTGCCCAGTTCATCAATCCGGCAGGCCTCTCCTCGCGGGGAAACAATGTCTACATGGAGACGGCGGCTTCGGGAAAGCCGACGCTCGCAAGCCCCGGAGTCAACGGGGCCGGACGCCTCCAGTCGGGATTTCTCGAGGCCTCGAACGTCAATGTCGCAGAAGAGCTGGTCAACATGGTCATCGGCCAGCGGGCCTACCAGATGGATGCCTCGAGCATCCGGACCGTCAACCGCATGCTGGGCTATACCGCCAGCCTCTAGGAGGATGCCATGAAGACACCACGCTGGATTTCCGGAGCTGCACTCGCGATTTTCATCTCCCTTGCCTTTGTTACTGTGCCGGGAGGGAGCCGGCTCGACGTGTCTGCCGGACCACTGCCGCTCTTTTCCCGGACCTCCTCGGGAGATGTCGCCTTCGACCGCCGGGCAATTCTGGCCCGCATCAGGCAGGATCTCGGGCTCTCGACAGTTTCGCGGATCGGGCTCTCGCACCTCCCCCCCACTGTCCGGGGGCCGAAAGAGGGTCCCCTCTCCGTCGTCCTGACCCGGGAGGCCGATGAGGGATCGGGTCGCTATCTCTATCTCCTGGATCTTATGGAAAACGGGGTGGCCCGGGAGTCCTTCTATCTGAATGTCCGTATCCGGCAGGCGGCACAGGCACAAACGACTTTGAGAGAAGCCGCTTTGGCGCTCCCTTCCTCCGGCGGCGATGCCGATGCTTCCCGCTCCATTGTGAAGGCGGGGGATACGGTCCATGTGACTGCGGCTGGCGCGGGCTTTCTCATCCGCTTCTCCGGGATTGCCCAGGGAGACGGAGCTCTGGGGGAGGTGGTTCCCGTGGTGAACCCCGTCTCGGGAACGAGTCTTTCGGGTCGCGTGACCGGCCATGACCGGGTCGTGGTCGCCCTGGGCGGAGGACGGTCGTGAGGGGGACGGCATTAAAAGGATGCGGCCGGAGGAGTGTCCTCGCGCTACTTGTCGCGGGAGCCTTTCTCCTGGGGGGATGCATGATGCAGAAGGCACCGGTGGTGCATGTCAATTATGCCGACACCGCGCCCCATCCCATGCCACCCATCCAGCGCGAGAAGTTCTTCGACGGGTCGCTCTATGCTCCCGGGGGGCTGGGTGATCTGGCGAGTGACGATGTGGCCACCCGGGAAGGGGATCCGGTCATCATCCGCTTCGGTGAAAAGAACGGCTACCCCGGCATTCCCCAGAGCCGGGTCACCCGCATGACGGGTCAGGTCGTCCGGGTCGAGCCTTCGGGAAGCCTCCTCGTCTCCGCCCAGAGAACGGTGCGGGACGGCACGTCGCTCCGGAGGATCGTCCTGGTGGGACGGATCGCACGGACCTCTCTTGAGAGTTCGAACGAGGTCCCGGTGTCAGAGATCTCCATGCTCCGGTTCCGCTCCGACAGCGAGTCCGGGGGGGGAGGAGCTCATCACAACAGTTTCTCCACTCCCCCCTCCGCCGTCAAAGGGGTGGGAAAGGCTGTCGCGAAGGCGGCTAAGAAGGCTTTAACTGGCAAAGGAAGTGGCCAATGAAATATCGGTCGGGATGGATTTCGGGACTGCTTGTTGCAGTTGGCATCGTTTTTGCAAGTCAAGAGGCGGGGGCCGAGAGGATCGGTGACTTGGCCCGGGTCCAGGGAATGACCGACAACCCCCTCGTGGGGTACGGGCTGGTCGTGGGTCTCCCCGGAACCGGAGATACGAAGCAGAGTCCCTTTACCAAGCGCTCTCTCGTATCGGCCATCGCCCGGCTCGGGATCAACGCCCGGGACCTTCTGGCAGGAATACGGGGCCACAATGTGGCGGCGGTGATGGTGACCGCCCGGCTTTCCCCCTTCCAGAGGCAAGGTGCCCGATTCACGGTCAGGGTGGCCTCGGTGGGGGATGCGACCTCGCTTGTGGGCGGAACGCTCCTTATGACCTCGCTTCGGGCGCCGAATGGCCAAGTCTATGCTACGGCACAGGGCCCTGTCGACACCAGCGCTCCCGGCCGGATCGGAGAGCGTGTGAATGCCACCGATCCTCCGGAAGGGCGACGGACGAGCGGGATGGTGGACCAGGGCGGACTTGTCGTCCTTGGAGTTCCGGTTCCCTTTAACGGTCGTCACCATCTCTGGATCAGCCTCGACCGGGCGAACTTTACGACCGCGGCCAGGATCGCCAGGGCCATAAACGCCGCCACAGGGGGGCGCCCTGCCGTGGCCGAGGATGGACGGAGCGTCCAGGTTGAAATTCCCGAGGGTTCCCGGGGAGACGTGGTGGGGTATATGGCCCGGATCCTCAATATTCGGGTGACCCCCGACCGGACACCGCTGGTGGTCATCAACCAGCAGACCGGGACGATCGTCATCGGTGAGGGCGTCAGGGTCTCTGAATGTGCCGTCAGCCACCGGGACCTCTCGGTGGTGGTCAAGGGGAAGAAGGTGGTCCCTCCCGTCAAGGATAAAAGTGTGCCGCTGACCTACCTGGCCCGGAGCGTGACCCTCCGCTCCCTGGTCTCGGCGCTGTCGGCCCTGGGAACCCGGACCGACGACATGATCGCGATCCTCGAGGCGCTCAAGGCCTCGGGGGCACTGGAAGCGGAAATCCGAGTCGTAGGATAGGAGTATCGGAATGATCGAGATTCGCGAAGCAGGACAGACTATCGGCCGGCGGGAGACACTCCCGGCCGGAAAAGGCCCGAAAGGCCCCCTCGACAAGGCCGCGAAAAGATTCGAGTCGATGGTGGTGGAGGGGATGGTGCGGGAGATGTGGAAGACGATCCCCGTGTCGCGGGAGGAGGGACGCTCGGCGGGTCTCTCTCTTGCACAGAAGCTTTATCAGAAAGAGCTGTCACGGGAGTTGGTTGCAGCAGGCGGGTTCGGTCTTGCCCGCCAGATTGTCGAGGATGCCCGCAAGGGCCTCGCGATGCCGAAGGAGCCAGAGGGCTCCCCTGTCCGGCCGGCCATCGTGTCGGTCACAGTATGAGGAGGTGAATCATGAGTGGATTGGTCATCAACACCAATGCGGCGTCTCTTGGAGCCCAGTACAACCTGAACGAAACCCAGAACCGCATGAACCAGACGATCAACAGGCTCTCGTCCGGCTATCGGGTGAACACCCCCGCCGACGATCCGGCCGGCTACTCCATCGGCCAGGTCATGACCGCCTACATGAAGTCGGTCCAGCAGGCGGTGAGAAATGCCAACGACGGGTCAAACCTGATCCAGACGATCGGCGGCGCGCTTCTGACCGACAACGAGATCCTCATCAAGATGAGATCCCTTGCGATCCAGGCGGCCAACGGCACCTATAACTCGACCGATCTGTCGACATTGCAGAACGAATACCAGAACCTCATGAGCGAGATCAACCGGATCGCCAAGGTCGCCAACTTCAACGGGCGGAAGGTGCTCGACGGGAGTCTCGAGGGAGGGCTGACCTTCCAGGTCGACGTGGGGACCGAAGGGGAAAACCGGCTCGTCATCGCGGTTCCCTCCATCAGCAGCAACGTGCTGGGTCTCTACACCGGAAGCACCCTGGTCATGCCGCTCGGGATGACCTCGGTCGTCAACAGCCAGATGGCACTCTCGGCCGTCTCGGCCATCGATGGAGCCCTCGACGAGCTCAACCGGATCCAGGGAACCCTCGGCGCCTTCCAGCAGAGAATGAGCTGGACGATCCGCAACCTGAATACGGCCCTTGTCAATATTGCCGCGACCAAGTCCCAGATCAAGGACGCGAACTTTGCCAAGGAGACCTCGCGGTTCGTCAGGGACCGGATCCTCCAGCAGTCGGGAACGGCGGTGCTGGCCCAGGCCAACCAGATCCCCCAGGCGGCGATCAAGCTGATCCCGTAAAAGGATTTTCTCCCGATGGATTTGTAGGGATGACCCTGCTAAAGTCTTGATGATGAACTACCGATAGGAGACTTGAAGGTGTACGTCCATATCCTTAGGGAGGAACGACGATGAGCGACTCGAAGATAACATCCTCGGGACCGTCTCCCCTGCATGAAAGGCCGGAGGGGGTATCGGGGAAAAAGAAGACGGCGGCAGCCGGGCCTTCCGGTTCCAAGGGGCCGGAAGCGGTTACGAGACTGGTGGAGTCCGATGTTCTGGAGATCTCCGGTCCGGCCAGACAGGTTGCCAAACTGCGTGAGGAGATTGCGAGAGTGCCCGACGTGCGGGAAGAGCGGATTGCCGATGTCAAGGCCAGGATCAAGGCCGGGACCTATGCGGTTCCATCGCGTGAGGTGGCCCGGAAGATGATCGAGTGGGGCCGGGACCACGGCGGAGCCTCGTCGTCATCACGGTAATGGGACTGGCCGGTCAACGCGTTGGCCGGTTCATGGCGCGGGCCCGTTCATAAGCGGGGCCCGGGAAGGATTATGCGGTGGACAGCTTTGACAAAAGTCCGGAAATCCGGGACTCCGGAGACCAGGGAGACAGAAGCGGCGTGACCCCTGCGACCCAGGAGGCGGCCCTCGCGGTCGTGGACAGGCTCGTTCCTGTTCTCGAGCGGGAGCGGGACCTCCTCGTCTCCGGAGAGTGGGAAGGGCTCGATGCCATTCTCGAATCCAAGGAAACCCTGGGCCGGACCCTGGGCGAACTTTTGTCCGAACTGTCCCCCGAAGATCGGGAGATGGCGGCGGAAGGGAACGACTCCAAGCTCAGGAGCGCCCTTCTGCACCTTTCCGAGCTGACCGCCGTCAATATGGCGATCGCCCGGGAGTCCTCCCTGATCATCGAGCAACTCCTTCGGGAGGTCAGCCTCGATGCGGAGGGCGGGGGCACATACGGCGCGAGCGGATCGGTCGATCCTTCCCGCCGGCCCTCTCCCGCCCTGGTCTCGACCCGGGGATGATTCCCGGCGAGCCTTTACCGGAGGGAAGACGATGTCTGGCATCATAGGAGTCATGAACGTCGGTCAGACAGGGATCGAGGCCAACGAGGCCGCCCTGAAGACAGCCGGCCACAACCTGTCCAATGTGAACACCCCGGGCTATTCCCGCGAGCGCGTCATCTTCGAGCAGCACGTTCCCGACATCAACCGTCCCGGGATGATGGGGACAGGTGTCGATGCCGCCCGCATCCGTCGGGTCGTCAACCACTTCCTCGAAAACCAGTCGACCCGCCAGAAGACGACGCTGGGCTTCTGGGAGTCTTCCCGGATCTCCCTCGGAGAGATCGACTCCTACTACTTTCACGCCCAGTCCGAGGGGCTCTCCCGCGACCTCTCCCGATTCTTCAACCACTGGGAGACGGTGGCGAACCACCCGGCCGACCGGGCCGCCCGTGCCACGCTTGTCACCTATGGCCATAACCTCGGTCAGGACTTCCACCAGATGACCGCCCTCTACGCCGAGTCCAGAAACCGGCTCGGACACCAGATCGAGGACCAGGTCAAGAAGATCAATACCCGCATTGCCCGGATCGCCGTGTTAAACCACAGTATCCTTGCCGCCCGCGGGAGGGGGGAGGATCCCAACACATTTCTCGATGAGCGGGCCCGGATTGCGGGGGAGATCTCCCGGCTCACCAATGCCCATTTCTTCCACGACAAGGACGGATCCCTGAACCTCCATCTCGGAGGGCAGTCGGCCTTTTCGGAGCAACATGTTGGCCACATGGCCGCCGTCTTCGATCCCGTCCACGACCGCTACCGGATCACCTTCTCTCCGCCGTCGCGATCGGGGCCTCCCCTCGACATTACCGACCGGGTGAAGGGCGGGGTCCTGGGGGGCTACATCGACGTTCGCGACCACAAGATCAAGTCCATGCAGCACCATCTCGACCTTCTGGCCTTCCAGGTAGCCAACAGCGTCAATTCGGCCCATGCGAAGGGCTTTGGCCTCTCCGGACAGACCGGCGTCAACTTCTTTGCCCCCACGGTCGAGGTTGCCCGAACGGGGGGCGACGGCTCGGGGGGGCTTGTGGCCAACGTCGAGGACGCGTCGGCGGTCCTTCCCTCCGTCCTTGTGGAGGCCGATGCGGCGGGTGTCCGGGTCTATTCGGCCAAGGATCACGTTCTCCTCGGGAGCGGGGTGGTCAAGGACGGGGTCGCCTCGATCACTGCCGGTGGGTATGCCCTCCGGGTTCTGGCGCCCAAGAAGGGGTCGGAGAGCTTTACCGTTTCCGGGGGCACGCATGTGGCCGGGACGGCGCTCCATCTTGACGTCACGAACCTCACCGCCGACGATGTGGCCGCGGCTGAGTCTCCCGCCTCTCCGGGGAGCAACGAGGGCGACAACGCAAACGCCCACAAGATTTTCTACCTCTCGCAGAAACATTTGCGTTTTCCGGGAGAGGACGAGCCCGCCTCCATCTATGAGTACTACGCCTCGGGCGTGGCCAAGATCGGGGCCTGGGCTCGCCAGTCCCGGTTAAACGACAAGGCCCAGGTCGCCATCTCCCAGAGCCTCGAAACCCAGCGATTGTCCGTTTCGGGCGTCTCGATCGCCAACGAGTCGGCCAAGATCATCCGCTTCGAAAAGGCCTACCAGGCGTCCGCCAATCTGATACAAATGGTGAACCGGCTGCTCGACACGCTGGTCCGCCTGCCCAATAGCGGCTAAGGGAGACGACGATGATCCGCGTGACGGGTTTGATGACAGACCGCTCTCTCATGGCCAACCATGACCGGGCCACCGAGACCCTCTATGAGGCCGAAAAGCGGGTCTCCTCAGGTCTCCGGGCCGATACTCCGGGAGATGCCCCCGAGGCGATGAGCGAGGTCCTCCGGGTCAACCGTTCCCTGGCCGTGACCGACCAGATCATCCAGAACGCCAGGGAAGGCGCCACCCGTATTGCCCTCATGGAGAGCATCCTGACCCAGGTCGACAATGTCATGATCCGGGCGAAGGGGCTTGCCATCCGCCAGGCCAACGGGACGATGGACTCCCAGGACCGGCGAATCGCGGCCGAAGAGGCGGAACGTCTTCTCGAGCAGACGGTGGCCCTGGCCAACACCCGGGGGGGGGAGCAGTATCTCTTTGGCGGAACCAATATCAGCGTGCCGCCTTTTCTCATGTCCGACTCCAAAAAGGAAGAGCCCTATGTGGTCTCCTACCAGGGCAACCACAAAGCCTCGACCATCCAGCAAGGGTTTACCCCCTCCTTTCGTCAGGCCGGACTTCTCAAGACGACGCTCGCCGGGGACACCCTTCTCGGGGACTCGAAGAAGAATCCCGGCGCCAACCTGACCTTTCCCGCCATGCGACGTTTTATCCTGGCCCTCAAGGGCAACGACGACAAGGGCATCCAGGCGGCGATCGGCGAGCTCGACAGCGCGGTTCGCAAGGTCGCGGAACGCTCGGCTGTTCTTGGAACCTACGAGCGGGCGCTTCGGACCACCATCTCCCGACTCGAGAAGTACCGGACCGACCTCAAGGTCCTCCGGAGCCAGACGGAGGATGTGGACATCCCGAAGGCCGCCTCCCGTATGGCCCTCTCCCAGAATCTTCTCGAGGTCAGCGCCAAGGCAAGCCGCAATATTCTCCAGAACGTCCAGAACGTGCTGTTCCACTAAAAACGGAAGGCCCAGGGAAGGGGGGACGCCATTCTTATCCTGACAAGAAAAAGCGGAGAGGGTATCAGCATCGGGCCGTCGGTCCGGGTCGTGGTGCTCGAGGTGAAGGGAAGCTCGGTTCGTATCGGAATCGAGGCTCCGGACGGGGTGCGGGTCCATCGTGACGAGGTTCTTCGCCGTATCGAGGAGGAGAACCGCAACGCGACGGGAAGCTCGCGCGAGAGCGTGGGGGGAGGTGTTCCCCATACGCCGAAGGAGGGCAGGGAAAAGGTGTCGACATTCATGACGGCCCGTTTCGGAGAGATCCCCGTTCCGGAGTTCGGGGTGATCCGGTTCCCCGATGGCCTCCCGGGATTCCCGGGGGCCCACCGTTTCCTTCTTCTCGAGACAGGGGAGGAGCAGGTCTTTTACTGGCTCCAGTCCCTCGATGATCCGGCCCTGGCCTTCGTGGTCATGGATCCGGCCCTTCTCGTGCCCGACTACATGAGCCGCCTCGTCCTCCCCGAGTGGGACCGGGAGTTTTTTGCCCCCGTGGCGACGGCCGACCTCTCGGCCATGGTGATCGTGACCTTCGGGGAGGAGGGGAGCACGGCCAACCTTCTGGCTCCCCTCCTCGTGCGGGAGGCCGAAAGGCTCGGTCGTCAGGTGATTCTTGCCGAGTCGGAGGAGTGGCTCCGCATGCCCGTCTTCCTCCCGAAAAAAAATCCGGAGACCCCCTAAAGTTTTTTTGGCCCCCTGCCGAAGAGGTCCTTGAGGCGAAGAGGATCGCCTCCCCGGTCACGTCGCCGGGTAACAAAAGGACAAGGCCAGGGATAAGGCCGATAAAACCAAGGAGGGAACGATGAGCGGATTGATCATCAATGACAACGTGGCATCCATGAATGCCCAGTACAACCTGAACGAAACCCAGCGTGCTCTGGCGAAGCACGTCAACCGGCTCTCCTCTGGGTACCGCGTGAACAGCCCCGCGGACGACCCGGCCGGCTACGCGATCTCCCAGCGTATGGGCGGACAGGTCAAGTCCTATGCGGCGGCGATCCGGAATGCCAATGACGGATCCAGCCTCCTGCAGACGACGAACGGTGCTCTTCAGACGGATAACACCATTATCCTGAAGATGCGGCAGCTGGCCATCGAGGCCGCCAACAGCACCTATTCGCCGAAGGACCTCAAGGTGCTGAACCAGGAATACCAGCATCTGAAATCGGAAATCACCCGTATCGCCAAGGTGACCGACTTCAACGGAATGAAGCTCCTCGACGGGAGCCATCCGGACTTCAAGTTCCATGTAGGTATCTACACCTCCTTCAGCGACCGTCTGCACGTCAAGGTCGGCAAGGTCGACTCCGAAGCGCTGGGTGTTGCAGGGACAGACATCATGAACCGCAACGATGCCAAGAACTCGGTGAACAAGCTCGACAAGGCGCTCGACAAGATCAACGAGCTGCAGGGTAACATCGGTGCCATCCAGGACCGGATGGAATGGACAGTCCGGAACCTGAACACCGCAAGCACAAACGTTCAGGCCAGCCGTGCCGGAATCCGTGACGTGGATTTCGCCGGAGAAACGGCCAAGTTCACCAAGCGGCAGATTCTGTCGCAGTCTGGTGCCGCAGTTTTGGCCCAGTCGAACCTGATTCCACAAGCAGCCATCAAGCTGCTCCCTTAGCTAGGCCCGCCCGTCGGGCCTAGGGTTCGGCCGGCGGTTTCGCCGGCCGATCCTATTTTTGTCAGTGGCATAGAATAGCGTCGAACCAGGACTCCTTTGATCGTCCCGGGGAGGGGAAGTCCCCTTCCTGAGGCGGTCCGGGGATGGAGGTGGGTGTTGAGCGGTATTTCCGGGTCGATTCCAGGCGCCGACGGAGGGGCACCCGCCCCCCGCCGGATGCGGATCACCAACATGGCCGCCCTCTCGCAGGGGCTCGACACGGAAAAGCTTGTCAATGCCAATCTTCAGGCAGCGGCCATTCCCCTCGAGCAGATGCAGCAGCACCAGGCGGATCTCCAGGAGAAGTCCGCCATCTGGAGGCAGGTCCAGCAGAAGCTGGACGGATTTCTGAAGTCTGCCGGCAATCTCCACCTCAGGCAGGACTTCAATGCCTTCAAGAGCGTGGTGCCCCCCCATGCCGCCTTTACCGTCACGCCGGGTCCCGGGTCCTCCCTGGGTTCCTACAGCGTCTCCGTCAACTCGCTTGCCCGGCCGGGCGTTCTTGTCTCTTCGGGCGTCCCCGACAAGGACAGGACCTCCGTCCTCAATATTCCTCCGGACGGAGCCTTTTCCCACGCCACACTGACATTCTTGATCGGCGACCATATGGTGGGAGGAAAGATCAAGTCCGTCCGCATCGACCAGAGCACCGGGTTCACCCTCGAAAGTCTGGCCGGGGCCATCAACGATGCCCATATCGGCATCCACGCCATGGTGATGAGGACAGGCGCCCCGGACGCCCCCTACTCCCTCTCGCTTTCTTCCACAAAGAACGGCATGAACTTCCGGGTGATGGAGCAGGAAGGGCTGAACTTTACCTTCAAGACCGTCCAGAAGGCCTCCCTCGCCCATCTGAATGTGAACGGGGTCCCGGTCCAGTCGGAGTCGAACGATGTGGCCGATGCCATCCCGGGGGCGGTCATCCACCTTCGCCAGACGACAGGCCCCACACCGACCACCGCCTCGATCGTCCACAACACCAAGACGATCAAGACGAACGTGGGCGCCCTGGTCAAGAGCTACAACGATCTGATGGACTTCGTCGACAAGGAGACCCGGGTCAACCCGGCGACCGGACAGGGCGGCCCTCTTCTCGGGGCCTACTCGGTGGTGGATCTCAGAAACCGTCTGGGAACCGTTTTGACGCGTTCGCTCTCGGACAAGATCCCGGGCAGGCTCCGGACGCTCGCGGACGTGGGGATCAGCTTCCAGCGAAACGGGCATCTTTCTTTCGATTCGGGCAAGTTCGACAAGGTTCTGGCCACGAACTACGACGATGTCGTTCATCTTATGACCGGCCATGGAGCCACGCCCGGTATCGTCTCGGGGGTGCACGACCTGCTCATGGAGTTTGCCAACCCCGCAAGCGGCCCTCTGGCCGGAGAGCTCTCCGATATCAATGCCCAGGAACGGACAAATGTCCGGGAGATGACGCGAAAGCAGGATGAGCTTTCGAACCTGAAGGACCAGCTGGAGGAGAAGTATTCGGGTCTCCAGGGTCTCCTGGGAGGTCTGAACCAGAAGCAGGCTTATGTTCAGCAGCAAATCGCCCGAGGAGTGATCTAGGGGAGGGAGAGCTCCCTCCCGTTGACCACCGCGATTACGAGAGGATGTTCTATGAACGCTTATGCCGCAGCGACCTACCGTCAGACCCTCGAACGAACTCTTCCCCCGGCCGAGCTTCTGATCCGCCTTTACGAGGGTTCGATCCGCTTAGTCGACATCATGAAGGAGGCCATGAGAAACGGGGATATCCCCAAGCGCTCCGATGCTGTCAACAGGTTGACTAGTATCTTCTCAGAGCTCGCCTCGGCGGTCGATGGCCAGGAGCCGAAGGATCTTTCGGACTCCCTCGTCTCGCTTTATCTTTATCTGATCCAGGAGGTGACGCTCGCCAATGTGGCCAGCGAGCTCGATCGGCTTGATCCTGTCCGGGAGTTGCTCTCCGACCTTCTGGGGACATGGCGGACCGCCTCGGTCAATGCCCGGAGTGCGGTCTCCCTGTCCGCCTCATCCGGGGGGGGGCCGGAAGCCCCGGGTGTTCGCCGGACCCTTTCGGTGCGCGGATGATGGACGGGCAGGAGTCTCCAGAGGGCTCCCCGAACGCCGCTACCTCCGCCCGGGAGTTTCTTCTGAGGATCTCGTCTCTATACGAGTTTCTCTTCTTTGGGGGGGATCCGGTGCCTCTCACCCTTTCCAGGGTGGAGGAGATGGATCTCTCCCCCCTCCTTGCGGCTCAGGAGTCGCTTGACCGCGCCGGGACGGAGGCCCTGAACTCTCTTCCCCTCTCCGACCTCCTCACCCTCTCCCATCGTATCGAGGCGATTTCCAGGGCGCTTGCGCCCTTTGCCGAAGAGAACGGTCCTCTCGCCTCCCGCATTGCGGCCTTGACGGGCCAGGGGCCGGAGGGTGCCTACCGGAAGGCCTCCCGCGGCTCCGAAAAGCTTTTCGGACAGAAGATTCTCGGGCGGGGCTAGATCGACTGTCCTTCTTGCTATTCCCTCTCTGCCAGTGTTTTCTCCATGTGCCCTGCAGCTTGAACTCCCTGACCCAATCTCCCGGACCTCCCCGACGCGGCCTTCCTCGCCCAGGGGCGTTCTCCGGGAAAGGCTCCTCCCTCTGTCAGAATCCTGACGGGGAGAAATCTCCCCCTTCCCCGGAATAAGCGGGAAAAAAACTCCCCCTTCGCGTCAATGTGGCGGTATTTTCATGCATTGCATTCCCTCCTGAGACCTCTTTTTGACCTCATTTTAGTTCTGGCACGGAATATGCTTGTTCATGGGCAAGGAGGTCGTCATGAACATTCTGATGATGTACACTGCCATGCCACATACGACCGGAGCCTATCTCGAACGGGCTCTCCGGGAGGTCGCCACAGTCAAAACATGCGGGCCCACCGTCCCCGACTGGACCCTTCGCCAATGGGACCTCGAACAGATCGCCTCCCGGGTGTCGCCGCACGACATCGAACTCCGGGAAGGAACCCTCGAGGAGATCCGCAAAGGCCTCGACGGCTTCCGGCCGGACTGGCTCCTCTTTGTCGAAAGCGGCGTCTGGTTCGATATGCCCATCCTGTCGGATCCGAACCTTCCCAAAGCCTGCTATCTGATCGATACCCATCTGTCGGCGGCCGACCATCTGAGATTGGCCAGCCGCTTCGATGTGATCTTCCTGGCCCAGAAGTCCTATGTTGAGCTCTTTCGGGAGCGTCTGGGCAAGCCTGTCTTCTGGCTTCCGCTGGCCTGCGACCCCACCATTCACCGGCCCTACGACCTTCCCGAGAGCCTCGATCTCGCCATCTGCACCTCGCCGGGGAAGGCCGACAGGCGATCCCGCCGGATCGCCCGTCTCGGAATCCGCTACTCCGTGGGTGTCAGGAGGCTCTTTTTCGAGGATATGGCGAGGTTCCTCTCGTCGTCTCGGCTCCTTTTCAACTCTGCCGTCAAGGACGACCTTAATATGAGGGTCTTTGAAAGCCTCGCCATCGGGAAATGCCTTCTTACGGACTCTGTCCCCGGCCTGAGCGATCTCTTTGTTCCCGATGTCGATCTCGTCCTCTACGACGATGCCGATCTCGTCGACAAGGTTCGCTTTCTCCTCGATCATCCGGAGGTCGCCTCCCGCATCGGGGCCCGGGGAAGAAAGAAGGTTCTGGGGGCTCATACCTACCGTCACCGGGCGCGGTCTCTCGTCCGTATCCTTTCCGACGGCTATTCCGTCAAAAAACAAGGAGAAGAAGATGTTGCGCATTCTTACGTTTAACTGGCACGAAGGATACATCTCCCTCATGGGCAAGCTCCCGGTCACCTTCGATATCGTCGAGCGGAGCAAGGGGGGCTACGACCGGTGGATGTACGAATTTCGTCCCTGTCCCCGGGGATCGCGGATCGTCGACTTTCAGACCGCGATGGGCCACCTGGCCCGGGAAGAGTATGACGCCATCATCTGCCACGACATGAGCGATCTTCTCCTGACGAGAAAGTCCCCGGTTCCCCAGTTCATGGTCTTCCACAACCGGCTCGACACCATGGTGGCGCTCGGGAAGAACTCTGTGGACCCCCGCGAATACCGCAAGGCCCTCTCCGAGCTAATGGCCCAGGTCGCCGATCTGACTCCGGTCTTTATCTCGGCCTCGAAGAAGGAGTCGTGGGGGTTCTCCGGGCCGGTCATTCTTCCGGGGATCGATCCCGCAGAATGGGGGGGGTACGATGGCCATCTTGACCGGGTCCTCCGTATCGGGAACTTTATCGAGGAGAGAGATCTCATGCTGGGAACCACCCTCTCCACGCAGGTCCTCGAGGGAGTTCCCCAGACGACCCTGGGGCTCAATCCCCGCCTTCCCGATGCCCGTCCCTCCAGAAACATCGAGGACCTGAAGGATCAGATGCGCCACCATCGACTTCTTCTCCATACCACCGTCGAGCCCTGGGAGGACGGATACAACTTCTCCCTTCTCGAGGCGATGGCGACCGGGATGCCGATCGTGGCTCTCACCCACTCCGGCTCACCCGTCAAGGACGGGATCAACGGCTTTCTGGCCGATCGGGCCGAGGATCTCCGCGAACATGTCGCGGCCCTTCTCTCCAACCGGGAATTGGCCCTTGAAATGGGTGCGGCCTCCCGGGAGATCGTGGCGCAGGAGTTCCCCATGGACCGCTTCCTCGAGTCCTGGGAACGTCTCATCAACCAGAAGGTGGCGATCTGGAAGCCCAAGCAGCTCTACCGCAAGGAGCGGGGAGAGGTCATCGACCGGATCCCGGCCGGTGCCAACCGCATCCTCGATATCGGGTGCGGAACGGGGGCAATGGGCCGCGGGATCAGGACGCGCTGGGGGGATGTGAACCTTGTGGGAATCGAGAAAGAGGCGTCCCGGGGCTTCGAGGCCAAGGCCTACTACGACCGGGTCATCGTGGAGGATGCCGCAGAGTGGGCTCCGGACTTTGCCGAGGAGAGCTTCGACGCCATCATCATGGCCGACGTCCTCGAGCATGTGGCGGATCCGGTGGCGCTTCTCCGGAAGTATGTCCCGTACCTCTCCCCCCAGGGGGTTCTCGTTCTCTCGGTTCCGAATGTCCGCTACCACGAAGTGCTCGCCGGGCTTGCCCATGGCCGCTTCGACTATCAGGAGCAGGGGATCCTCGACCGGACCCATCTGCGCTTCTTTACCAGAAAGACACTAGTCGAGCTTCTCGAGAGCACAGGCCTGCAGGTGGAGACGATGGGGGCCAACGTCTCCTCGGAGTTCACCAGGATGGCAGAGGATCTCGCCCGCCGGGGAGAGGCGCGGACCGACATCGACCTCGGGGCGATCGTCCTCCGGGACCAGTCTCCGGACGATATCCGGGATCTCTTTGTCATGCAGTATCTGGTGACGGCAAGGCGTCGCGTCTTCGGGATCATCGAGAAGGTCGACGACATGCTCGGGTCGGGAGTCTCGGAAGGGGTGGAGGAGATCCTCCGGGGGGCTCTTGGAGATCCGGGGCTGACCCGGGAGGAGCGCGGCGAGGTTGAGATCAAGCTTGGCGAGGTTCTCTCCCGGAAGGGGGATTTCCCCGGAGCCCGGGAGGCCTTTGACTTGGCAATCCCCGTCGTCTCCGACGAGCGGGCCTATCAGGGCCGGGCGGTGATTGCCCTTCTGATGGGGGACTTTGCCGATGCGCTTTCCGACTTCAAAAGGGCCTACGAAAAGAATCCGCGATCCTTCGCGGCCCTCTCCGGCTTTGGCATGGTCTGTCAGGAGCTGGGACAGTACGAAGAGGCGGTCTATTACTACGACCAGTCGCTGGGCCTCGAGCCCGGGCAGGAGGAGATTCTTCGGCTCCTTGTCGACTCGGCCCGCGCCATCGGACGTCCTGAGGCAGCGCTTGCGCGGGTCCGGGAGTTCCTCATGGAGAATCCCTTCAAGAACGGTTTCAGGAGCCTCTATGCCAAGATTCTCAACGAGGCCGGACAGGAGGCGGAGTCGATCCAGATCGCTCATGAGATCCTGATGAGGGATCCCAAGAACAGTGTGGCGCATGAGATCCTGTCGCGAAGCGAGGCAGCCGTCGCCGTCCCGGGCGGAAAGTCCTGAGCCGGTAACAAGGAGAGCGGGAGATGGCAGACAAGGTGCTGGTGATCCAGGAGGCCCGGCTCGGGGATCTTCTCCAGAGCGGGCCCCTTCTCGAAAAAATTCATGGGCAGGGAGGGTGTCCGACACTCCTGCTCCGACCGGGAGTCGTGGAGGCCGCCCGCTCTCTGGGGATGAACTCCGGGATTATTTCCTGGCCGGGGTTTGGGGACCCTTCTGCCGCTCTTTCCCTCAGCTGTCGCATCGCGGGTTCCCGGGACTTTGTCCGAAAGATGCGGTCGGAGAACTTTTCCCGGGTCATTGTCCTAAACCATCACGGAACCGGAATCGCCTTGGCCAACATGCTGGGAGTGCCGGTTTCAGGCTTCGATCATCTCTTCGACCGGGAGTCGGGGAGCCCTGCCCCCCTTGGGGGATGGCCGGCCTATCTGGTGGCCTCCTCCCGGGGGATCCGGGCGCTCAACAGGATCCATCTCTCCGACATGTGGCAAGGCTTCGAGGGGCCGGGCCGCATCCCTTCCCGCCCAGCCGGGGGAGGGGGGGACAGCTTGGGGCCTGTCGTCGTAGTTCTGGGCGGCCGAAGCCCCTACCGGCGACTTTCTCCGGAGGCCCTCCACCGTCTGCTCCTGGCCATTGAAAGAATCGATGGCCATCACGTTATCCTCTCCGGAGGGCCGGAGGACGGGGAGCTGGGGGAGGCTCTCGCCGGACGCTCCGGGCCGAAGGTGACAAATACCGCCGGGCGGACCACGGTCCAGGAGCTTGTCGCGCTGATCTCCCAGGCCTCGGTCGTCCTCTCTCCCGATACCGCAACCCTTCATCTGGCCGCCTCCCTGGGCGTCCCCTCCGTCGGGCTCTTCTTTGCCAGTGCCCTCCCCTACGAAACCGGGGCCTATCGGGAGGGGGCTCTCTCGGTCGTGACCCGCCAGGACTGTTACCCCTGCAGCGGCGAAGGGGCCTCCTGTCCGTCCCTTTCATGCCGGAACGATCCGGACGCCGAGACTCTCGCCCATATTGTGGCGGGTCTCAGGCGGGGGGAGCCGGCGAGATCGCTTGCCGCCCGACTGTCGGAGAGTCTGACAGCCTGCCAGCTCCTTGTCGCCCGGGAGACTCCCTCTGGCCTTCTTCAGGAGGCCCTCACCCCGACCCTTCCGACGAAAGAGGGGATCCTCGCGGTTCTCATGCGGCGCTTTGTCGTGCGCTATCTCGATCCGACAGCCCCGCTTCCCACCTTTTCCGAGGAGATCTCCCTTTCAGGCATGAATGTTGCTAGTGATAGCAAAGGCAAGGCCAGGTTCGGGAAGGGGCAGTCCGGGGGGGTAGACCCCCTCTGGTTCGTCCGGCTCGAACGGGGCGTCGATCTCTATCTGGGCCTTCGGGAGAGATGTCTTCAGAAGGTCGAACGCGAGAGGATGGTCGAGAGGCTGGCCTCCGATTTCCCCATGCTCTGGCCGCTCCTGCACCACCTCGAGTGGGTCGAGGGGGGATTGTCGGCGCAGCCGGGAGAAGGCGACGGGGAGAATCTCCCCCGCCTGTTGCGGGCCGGCGCATCGCTTTCGTGGGAGGCCCAGAGTGCAGGGCGACTCTTTGGTGCAGGCGTTTTGGGGGAAGTTCCCGAAAAGGAGGATAGTCATGTGGCAGTTCGATGAGAACGTGTTTCGCGCCAATCTTCAGGCATACGGCACGGGAGAGCTCCGGGAGGCGCTCGTCCGTCCGGACCGCAGTCGCGAGAGATGGGAGACTGCGGCCTCGAAGGAGGGCTCTCCCACGATCTCCTGGGACGGCATGAGCCTCCACAGCCGCTACGACCCGGTCGCCGAGGGGGAGAGATGGGCGGAGGAGGTCGTCGCTCAAATTCCCGAAACGGCTCCCGGGATTCTTCTTCTGGGGCTGGGGCTCGGATACCACCTCCACGCGCTCCTTTGCAGGACGAGGCTTCCGGTTCTTGTCTTCGAGGCCTCGCCCGATATCCTGCGCGCCTCTTTTAGGCTCTTTCCCTGGCACAACTTTGGAGATCGCCTTCGATTTGCCACCGATCCGGCACAAGTCCGGGGTCAGGCCGACGGCTATTTCCTTCTCTCCCATGCCCCCTCCGAAAAGGTAAGGCCCGACGCCTACAGGTCGGTCAAAAACCTCGCCGAGGGGAATCTCCGGGCCACCTCCTACTCCCTTCGCGTTCTGGTGGTCTCCCCGGTCTCGGGGGGGTCCTATCCCATCGCCCACTCGGTGGTGCGGGCCCTCCGGAACATGGGCCATCGGGCCTCCCTGTTCGACGCGGGAGATTTTGCGGGCTCCCTTCGTGCCATCGGCGCGCAGACGCGGATCGACATGCATCGGGCACAACTCCGGGGAATCTTCCAGAACTTCATGGCCGAGATGATCATGGCGCGCATCTTCCACGAGAAGCCGGACCTTATTGTGGGGCTGGCCCAGTCCCCGCTCTCTCCCGAGGTTCTGGAGAAGATCCGCTCGATGAATATCCCTGTGGCCTACTGGTTTGTCGAGGACTTCCGGATCGCCACCTACTGGGAGCGCATCGCTCCCCTGGTCACCTCCTTTGCGGTGATCCAGAAGGAGGACTGGATCCCGAGGCTCGAGGCCCGGGGGCTTTCCAACGTCCTCTATCTTCCCACCGCGGCCGATCGGGAGATCTTTCGCCCCGAGCCCGCGCAAGGAGAGGACCCGGTCGGATTCTCGGCGCCCCTGGCCTTCATGGGGGCCGGCTACTACAACCGTCAGCACTTCCTCCGCCACCTGGTGGACCTGGGGCTTTCGATCTGGGGGGCCGACTGGGAGGAGAGCGATCCGCTGGGGCCCTACCTTCGGTCTCCGGGGCGCAGGATCCTTCCGGAGGAGGCGGCACAGATCTACCGGAACTCGACTATCAACCTGAACCTTCACTCCTCGGTCTACCATCGCGGCGTCAACCCCGAAGGGGACTTCGTCAATCCGCGAACCTTCGAGATCGCAGCGTGCGGCGGCTTCCAGCTCGTCGACCGCCGATCCCTGCTTTCCGAGCTGTTCGTTCCGGGGGAGGAGGTGGCGGTCTTTAACGATGAAGCGAGCTGCCGGAAGCTCGTGCGCCACTACCAGTCCCATCCCGCAGAACGCGAAGCGATGGCCCGGGCCGCCTGCCAGAGAACACTCCGGGAGCACACGATCGAAAATCGCATGGAGAGCTGGCTCGATCATCTCTTTTCCCGGGGCTTCTCCCCCAAAGGGGCACTTTTTCCTGGCCGTCAGAGTGTCGACTCCCTTGTTGCAACATCAGCAGATGATCCGGAGCTGTCGGGCTTCTTCGACCGCTTCCGCTGTTTTGGATCGGTGGATCTCGAGGATCTCGAACGGGGCATCCATCCCCAGGAGGCTCCCCTGTCGGAGACGGAGGCAGCTGTCCTCCTTCTCCGGGAGTTTGCCCGGGAGGTCGGCGCATGAACGGGGTCGAGATCCTCTCGCCGGGAGAGGAGAGGGGAGGGCAAAGACGGACTATCCTGATTCTTGCCATGACCCGCATGGGAGATCTCTTTCAGCTCGCCCCCATGGTGGCCTCCCTGCGAGAAGAGAACAAGGGGTGCTCGATCGCGCTCGTGGCCTATCGAGAGTTTGCCGAGGCCGCCGCAGGACTGTCCCTTTTTGACGATCTCTACCTTGTGGACGCCCTGGCTCTCCGGAAGATGATCTTTGACGATACGGTCTCCTGGGGGGAAAAGATCGCCCGGGTTCGTGAGATGACCTCCGACTGGACCCCCCGGCCCGTGGATCTTCTGATCAATCTTACCCCCAACCGGATCGGGGCGGTTCTGGGCTATCTTGTGACTGCCGCCGAGGTCCGCGGCGTGACCATGACGCGCGACGGCTTCCGGGCCTTTCTCGATCCGGCGATCGCCTATTTCGGTCAGATGGTCCAGAACAGAACATACAACGACACGAACCTCGTCGACCTCTTTCTGCGGGTGGGGAAGGTCCCTCCCCCCCGGGGGCTCGTCCTCGAGGGAAGGATGGGAGGAGAGGACTCGGGTCTCCTTCCGGCCGGCCGGACATGGATCGCCGTCCAGACGGGGGCGTCGGTCGAAATCAAGCGCTGGCCTGAGCAGGCCTTTGTCCGCATGATCGCCCACCTTCTTTCCCGGGCTCCGGATTGGGGGGTGGTCTTAATCGGGGCCGGGGCGGAGGAGACGGCGAGAAACCGCCGGATCGTCGCGGCTCTCGAGGACAGATGGACGGCCGGACGTATCCTGAACCTGACCGGGCAGACAAGCGTGGCGACCCTTGCGGGGGTCCTCAAAAAGGCCGCGCGCCTCGTCTCGAACGATACCGGAGCGATGCACGTGGCGGCGGCTATGGGCACTCCTGTCGTCGCTCTCTCGTTTTCAAACCTCTACTACCACGAAACGGCCCCTTACGGAGAGGGACACGTGGTCATCCAGTCACGGAAGTCCTGCGCTCCCTGCGGCCTCGACGCCGTCTGTCTCAACCCCATCTGCCGGGAGGAGATCGACCCGGAATGGCTCGCAAGGCTCGTGCTGGCACTGGGGAGTTCCGGTGACCCTCATGAAAAGGAACGGCTCGTAAGCTTTCTTGCGGAGAACCCTCCGGGGGCACAGCTTCTTGTGGCGAGATCGGAGTTCGACGGTCGGGGCGCTCTTCTCTACCGTCCTGTGACGCGCTACCCGATGACGCTGGAGGATCTTTTCCGGGGACTCTACCGGCAGATCTGGTCGATGGAGTTCGGGGCGCTTCCCGACTGGGAGAGCGCAACCCGTCTCTTTCTGGAAGACTTTGATCCGTCGGGGCTTACCCGCGCCGACTGGGAGGAGCTCCGGGCGGAAGCCCTGGAGCTCGGAGGGCTCTTGCGGGAGGGGGAGAGTCTTTGCGACGAGATCTCGCGCTCCCTCTCGGAAGGGGAGATCGGGGAGGAGGAGTCGAAGGAGCTCTCCTGTACGGCAAAAAAGCTCGAGGAGCTCGATGTGCGGATCCGCGAAAAGGGCTGGGTTGCCCCCGCACTGGGGCCGGTGACCTCCCTGTTTGCCATCGAGAAGGAAGCGGTCGCGATAGACGACCCGCTTCGGCTCCTGGAGATGGTCGAGGCGGTGGGGCAAGTCTACTGCCAGGGGGTCCTGAGAAACGACCGTCTGATTCGCTTGGCCGACCGCTGGTTTTCCAGCGTTCACTCGAAAGATCCCCGGCAGAAAAAGGATGGGGCAGGGAAGGCCAGAGCTCTCCGTCAGGTGGCGGAGAGGGCCTTGCGACGATAAATCCGGCCGAAGGGCCGATACAAAGGAGGCTTGCATGGAAAAGATCGCCGAAGTGAAAAAGGCACAGATCCTGATTGACGGAAATCCTGTGGAATGGGAGAGAAACGAGGGCGAGAGCTGGGCCTGCGTTCTCGATCGGGTTATCGGGAATATCGGGGGCGACAGAACGATCGTCAAGGTGACGATCGACGGAGCTCCGGCGACCCGCGCCCTGGTGGAGTCGCTCCACAGGGAAGATTTTTGTCTTGAGATCATTACGGAGGCTCTCTCGCTTCTTCTTGAGGAGGTTCTTTCCGACCTGGTTCGCCACATCGACAGCCTCCTGACCGTCTTCGGGGAGATCGGAGCCCACCTTCGCCGGGGAACGCTGGGAGCGGTCTTCGGCTCCACCGAGAAGAATGCGTCCAACGGGGGGGTCTACATGCAGGGGCTTGAAGGGATCGTTGCGACTCAGGTCCTCGTGGAGGAGGTAGGCCGGATCGAACGCCAGGCCGGCCATGACAGCTTCCGCCTCTCCTTTATCGAAGAGAGCGACCGTATCGACGCCCTCCTCTCCGGAATGCTCAAGGCCCAGGAGAACCAGGACTGGATCCTGCTTGCCGACCTTGTGGAGTACGAGATCCTCCCGATCCTTTCTCGGGGCCGCTCCAAGGCCTCCGAGGCCCTGGCCCGCCAGATCGAAGTCCTCCGGCAGGAAAATCGGGTTGTCGCGTAGGGAAAGGCCTGAAAAACGAAGCTTTATATGATTGAGGGAGAAATAACTTTCCCGATTCTTGACGGAGTGGATTTTCGTGCTAGAATAAAAGTGAGTTAATGGAGGAGTGCGAAAAGCAATATCACGGTCAGGAGAGTCCTGATGAAGATAGTGCCGATGGGAGTTGCGGAGAGTGGGGAAAGGCCGGCCGGGCCGGGGAGAGATGTGCGCTCCCGTCTGGTGTCCGTGACCGCTACGCCTTTGCGCTCAGCCCAATCGGCCTTCTCCGGCCGCCCCGCCTTCTCCGTTCTCTCGGGGGAGAGGTCGGCTCCCCGGCCCATGCAGGAGACCTCTTCAGACATGGGGGTCGTCTCCCGGGTCCTTGCCGGAATTGATGCGGTCGGCTCGACCCCGGCCGAGGTCTCCGTCTACTCCCAGCCGATGGGTCGGAGTATCGTCACCGATGTCGTCGTTCACCAGACCGATGAGGGGGACGGGACCCGAAAGATCGGGAACCACTGGCAGGGAGCGGCGATTCCCGCTCCGGCTCCTCCCGTTTCCAACGGAATCGGCGCGGGTGGCCTTCGGGTCGGTGCCTATGAAGAGAGCCGGAATGCGGCCCGCGAAGCCTATATGATGTTTCAGGGGATGAAGGTCAACCAGACGGCGTAGGGGCGGAGAAGAGATGTTCTCTTTTTCGCACCCTCCCCTGTCCGAATGCACTGAGCGAGGAAGCGATGGCCTTCGGTGTCAATAATGTGACAAATCTGGACCAGCCTGTTGGAAGGGTCGAGCCCCGCTCCCGGGTGGAGGAGAGGACGGCCGTCCGCAAGAACGAGGAGGCTGTCCGGCAGGATGAGGAGCGGTCAAGAAGCCGGGAGCAGGAGGCACAGAAGCAGGAGTCTGCCCGCGCCACCCCCCGGCGCCGGGTAGATTTTTTTGCCTGAGGACTCCCGCCTCCCACCAACAGGCCCGACAGGCCAAACAGAAATGTCCAAGGAGGCTGGAGCGTTTGCCTCCCGGCACTCCCCGTCAGATCTCTCCGATGATTCGTCTCGCCGCTCTTCAGAGCCCTCAAGTTCCTCTGGGGTAAGCCCCCATCCGTCACTTAACGTCGAAGACAGACTTCCCGTTCTCTTTCTCCAGGACTCCCCTGCCGGAGGCGGTGCCCCGTCGCCGGGCTTCCGCCGGAGACCGCTCATAGCCTTTCCCCGGGGGGCCTCGCTTCCCGAGACGGAGATCCCCTGGATTGGGCTCTTCCAGTCTCTCGACATGCGGCTGGGACGCATCCTGGACAGCCTTGGCCGGCTCTCCCGGGGGGAGCCCCTTTTTCTCCCGGAGGTTCTTCCGGTCCGGCTCTCGGAGGTCGCCGCGACCTTCCCGTCTGAAGGCGCTCTTGCGGCGGGGACGACGGGCCGCCTGATCATCGAGCTTCCCACTCTTCCCGTCGGGGAGATTGACTGCATGCTGACGATCGTCAGCTCCGAGCCTCTCAGCTCGGGAGAATTCCTTGTGACAGGTCTCTGGAAGGGGCTCGAAGGCGAGATGCACGAAACCCTCCTCCAGTATCTGATCCTCCGCCAGCGCGAGATCCTGGCCTTCCGATCCCACGTCATCCCCTCCTGACCGACCCGGTTTTTCCCGTTCGCTTATTGAGTATGTCAATAGAATGGCGCCTGGCCAGATCAGGGCCAGTTCAGGGGATAAGTCCGTCTCTCTGGGTTTTTCCTCCCTTGTCTCGTACGATCACCGTGTCTCCCGGAGCCACTCCTCCCGTAACCTGGGAGACCAGTCCGTCGGTGGCCCCGACGGTGACCGCCACCGGGACGACCGACCACCCTGTCCCCTTCCTCTTCAGGAGGAAGACATAGGTGACGTTCCTGGCCCGTAGAATATGCTTGTCCTGAAGGTATCGAGAGGGGGGACGATAGACGAGGGCGCCATTGGGGACCGTGAGGGCGTTATTGATCTCTCCTGTATGGATGGTGACGGTGGCGGTCATTCCGGGCTTCAGGGCCTCATCGGGGTTGGGGACGGTGGAGAGCACGTCGTAGGTCACAACATGGGAGACCGTCCGGGGGTGGTCCCGGACAACGGTGACAGCTCCCCGGAAGAGACGGTCGGGATAGGCCGGAACCCGGAAGGAGACCTCCAGGCCGGAAACGATGGCCCCAATATCGGCCTCTGAGACCCGGGTGTCGAGGCGCATCATGCGGAGGTCATGGACGATGGTAAAGAGGCGGGGGGTCTTGAATGCCGATGTGACGGTCTGGCCGATCTGAACCTTGCGGGCGATGACCACGCCGTCGATAGGAGATCGGATCGTCGTGTAGGAAAGGTCGGTCCGGGCAAGATTTAACGCGGCCGAGAGCTGTCGTTTTGTGGCGAGGTCCATCATAAGCTGGGCCCGGTCGGTGTCGTAGGTGCTCCGGGCGATGATGTGATGGGCAAGGAGGTCGCGATCCCGAACCATCTGTATCTTGTCGAGGGAGATCTTTGTCGAGATCTTTGAGAGGTTGGACTCCGCCTGGGCGACCTGGGCCTGGTAGATGGCCGGGTCGATCTGGGCGAGGATCTCTCCCCGGGTCACGCGAGAGTTGAAGTCGACGTTGATCCTGGTGATGATGCCGCTGACCTGGGCGCCCACATGGACGGTCTTCATCGCCTTGAGTCGGCCGGTTGCCGTGACTGTGCGATGGAGTGTGCCCCGGACGACGGGCTTTGTCACAAAGGGCGGAGCCGACGGATGATGGTGGTGGCGGAGGAAGAGCCCGAATCCCCCGAGAAGAAGGGGCAGCAGGATCCAAGCGGCACGTTTTTTTTGTGTGGCGTTCATGCAAGGTCTCCGGATCGAGAGTGGGAACCTCCGGGGGGGCTTCCCGGACTCCTGTCCAGTATACGCGAGTCGTGGTTGGGCGTGGGGTTCACTCGTATCTCAAGGCCTCCATCGGGTCGAGCCGGGAGGCGCTCCAGGCGGGGTAGAGTCCGAACAGTGTGCCCAGGAGAGTCGCCCCGGCCACGGTCAGAAAGAGCCCCTCCCACGGGATGGGGGTTGGCCAGCCCACGAGAAGATGGATACCGTCGAGAAAGAGGATCCCGCCGACTCCTCCGGCTAAGGCTCCGAAGAAGGAGAGGGCGGCGGCCTCGGAGAGAAACTGGAAGAGGATGTCGCGGGGTCTGGCCCCGATGGCCATCCGGATCCCGATCTCCCGGGTGCGTTCCCGGACTGAGACCAGCATGATGTTCAGGATGCCGACTCCGCCGACGATGAGCGAGATGGAGGCGATCAGGGCCAGAAGAACGGTCAGTATCAGGGAGATCCTGTTGGCCGTCTTGGAGATGTCGCTCATGGCCTGGATCTCAAAGTCCGACCGGCCGCCGGAGGGAATGTGGTGGCGCAGGCGAAGGATCCCCCGGATCTCCCGCTTGGCCGCATCGACGCGGTCGGGAGATGTGGCCGCTGCGAGGATGACCCCCACGTAGCTGACTCCCATGATCTGGCTCTGGAGTGTCGCGAGGGGGACGACCACCATGTCGTCCTGGTTCATGCCCATCGGCGACTGCCCCTTGGAGGAGAGGATCCCGATGACCCGAAAGGGGGAGTGGTTGATCTGGACGAACTTGCCGACTGGGTCTTCGAGTCCGAAGAGCCGTGTGGCGACGATGCGTCCGAGCACTGCGACTCGTGCCATGCCGCGCTCTTCCTCCTCCCCGAAGAATCCTCCCCGGGCCAGTCGCCAGTCCCGGACCGGAAGGTAGCTGGGCTCGGCGCCAAGAATCACCGTCGACCAGTTGGCGTGGGGGCTTTGGACCTGGGCGGCGGTGCGCAGGGCTCCCGAGGCGTTCCAGATGTCGGGACACTGGCGCCGGATGGCCTGGGCATCCTCTGCGGTCAGGGTGGTATCCGTTCCCCCGCCGACCTGGGCTCCCGAGTCGGTGACGCTTCCGGGAATGACGACGAGGAGGTTGGGTCCGAGGTTCTGGATGCTCCGGAGGACAAGGCTTTTGGCTCCGAAGGCGATCCCTGTCAGCACGACCACAGAAAGGACCCCGATGAGGATCCCGAGCGATGTCAAAACCGATCGGTAGGGGTTTCTGAGGAGGGAGCGCATGCCCAGGATCACCAGAGTCATTGCGGGTCCTCAGGAAGTCCGTCGCGGACGCGGAAGGTCGTCTGTGCGTGGCGGGCGACCTCCATGTCGTGCGTGACAAGGACAAGGGTCGTCGAAAAGCGGCTCTGGAGGGAGAGGAGCAGGTCCAAAATCGTGGCGGACGATCGGCTGTCGAGGTTGCCGGTCGGTTCATCGGCCAGGAGAAGGCCCGGGGAGGCGGCGATGGCGCGGGCGATGGCCACCCGCTGCTGTTGTCCGCCCGAGAGCTGGGAGGAGGTATGGCGTTCCCTGTCGCCCATGCCGACAGAGGCGAGGAGATCCCGGGCTCGTTCCCGACGTTCCCGGGCGGGGATGCGGCGGTAGAGGAGGGGAAGCTCGACATTTTCAATGGCAGAGGTGCGGGGGATCAGCTGGAAGTTCTGGAAGACGAATCCGACAGAGCGATTTCTGAGGACGGCCCGTTCCGAGGGAGAGAGGGTATCGACCCGGCGATTGTCATAGAAGACCGCCCCAGAGGTGGGGCGGTCGAGAAGACCCATGAGATGGAGGAGGGTGGACTTCCCGGAGCCGGAGCTTCCGACGATGGCCACAGACTCCCCTGCCGGAATGGAGAGGGAGATCCCCCGGAGGGCGGGGAGCTCTTCTCCCGATACGGTGTAGATCTTGGTGACGGCTTCGAGACGGACGGAGAGTCCCGGGCCGTCCCTAACGACCACGGGGCGTTACCGGCTCTTTTTGACGAGATGGCTCTTCTTCGATGCGTAGAGAGCCATGGCCTCCTCGATCGATTTCTTGGCCTCGGCGTTGCTGAGAACGTCGCTGACGGTGACCTGCTTGTTTTCGAGTGTCTTGTAGTCCTTGAGAAACTGGGTAAGCTCCCGGACGCGGTGGGGGATGATGTCTTCGATATGCCGGTACTGTCCCCACTCCGGATCCTTGATCATGACCGCCACGATCTTGTCGTCCTTTTCTCCCCCGTCCTCCATGTTGATGATGCCGATGGGGCGAACCACGACGATGGAGTTGGACTGGAGGGGTTCCGAGGAGAGGACGAAGACGTCGAGAGGGTCGTTGTCTTCGCAGTAGGTCTGGGGGATGAGTCCGTAGTTTGCCGGATAATAGACGGCGCTGTGAAGAATCCGGTCCACTCTGATCAGGCCGGTCTCCTTGTCGAGTTCGTATTTGACCCGTGAGCGTGCCGGGATCTCGATGAAGGCCTGGATTTCGTGAGGGGCGTTATCGCCCAGGGAAAGATCGTGCCAAGGGTTAAACATTCAGTCCTCCGGGGTTGTCTGGGCCATCGGGGTTGTCTGTGCCATGGTGTGCGAGATGTTTGGAATATGAAAAATTAAGGACAACGGAAGTATAGCATTCTTCCCGGAAAAGGTTAAGCACGGGGGCGCATCAGGAGGCGGACGGGGAACAATGCCGTCTTGTCTTGAGATGTCTTGCTGAAGTAGGATGGAAAGTGTTTTCAGAATCCATGAGGACATTTCGGTCGGTCCGTCTCTCTCCCTGTGCCAATCCGGGCGTTTTTTATCCATGCGGTCGCGTGTTTTCGTCACAATACCGTTTTCTATCGGCTCGAACGAATTTCAAATATTAAGGGAAGGATTCTCCTTATGATCAAGGCCTCAGGTTATGCCGCTCTTGCCCCCAAGGCCCCGCTCGTTCCCTACGATTTCTTCCGCCGTGATCCGGGTCCCGGAGATGTGGTGATCGAGATTCTCTATGCGGGGATCTGTCATTCCGACATCCATCAGGCGCGAGACGAGTGGGGCGGGGCCGCCTTTCCCATGGTCCCCGGCCATGAGATCGCGGGCCGCGTCACGGCCGTGGGACCGGGAGTCACCCGATTTTCCCCGGGAGATCTAGCAGGCGTCGGGTGCATGGTGGACTCCTGTCATACCTGCCCCTCTTGCTGTGAGGGCCTCGAGCAGTTCTGCGATGCGGGGCCAGTCTGGACCTACAACTCGGTGGAACGGGACGGGAAGACCCGGACCCAGGGAGGGTACTCCAATGTAATTGTCGTCCGGGAGGACTTTGCCCTGAAGCTTCCGAAGGGGCTTCCCCTGTCCCACGTGGCGCCCCTTCTCTGCGCGGGGATCACGACTTACTCTCCTCTGACGCGCTTCGGTGCGGGGAAGGGGAAAAATGTGGGTGTCGTCGGTCTCGGCGGACTTGGCCACATGGCGATCAAGCTCGCCCGGGCCATGGGTGCCGAGGTGACCGTCTTCAGCACCTCGGCCGCCAAGGAAAAGGATGCGGCCCAGCTTGGCGCCCATGACTTTGTTTTAACCCGGAAGGAGGACTGGGGGAACCATGTGGCAGGACGGTTCGACCTGATCCTCGATGCCGTCTCCGGAGACCATGATCTGGCTCCCTATCTCGGAGCGCTCCGGCGCGATGGCAACCTGGTTCTTCTCGGCGCTCCCGAAAAGCCTCTCTCGGTCCATTCCTTCATGCTGATCTCCCGGCGCCGGAACCTGACGGCCTCCCTCATCGGAGGGGTCCGGGAGACTCAGGAGATGCTTGACTACTGCGGACAGCACGGGATCGTCTCCGATGTCGAGGTCATCCCCGTACAGAAGGTTAACGAGGCCTACGAAAGGACGCTGGCCGGAGATGTTCGCTATCGCTTTGTCATCGATGCGGCCTCTCTGGCCGCTCCTGGCGCCTAGGTCGTTTTGAGAAAAAAGAGCAAACTTAACAATGGGAGGGACGAATACGATGGGTGAGTGGATCGAGCGTGGTCTGGCCTTCAGGGAATACCCTTCGGGGACCGTTAAGGCTCCGGGGATCATCCTCCTGATGGAGGCCTTCGGGGTGAACGATCATTTCCGGCAACTGGCCGCCCGGATGTCCGGATGGGGATATGCGGTTATCGTCCCCGACCTCTATCGCCGCTTTCCGGAGGAGCGCCGGGTCGTCGACTATTCGGACCGGGAGACCGCCATGGCCAATCTTGCCCGCCTCACCGACAGCGAGGCCAGGGAAGATATCGGCCGCTGCCTCGATCTTCTTCGGGCGGACCCCCGGGTTGACCGCGATCGGATCGGGGTCGTGGGCTTTTGCATGGGAGGTCGCCTGGCCTTCCTGTCGGCCGGCTGGTTCGGAGAGAAGATCAAGGCGGCGGTCCCCTTTTACGGGGGGGGGATCGGGGCGCCGAAGGGATTTTTTCCCGGGCAAACCGAGGTGCCGCTCTCGGTCGTCCCCGCTATCCGGGCCGAGCTCCTTCTCCTCTACGGGGAAAAGGATGATTTTATCCCCGAGGAAGAGCGCAGTGCGATCGATAAGGCTCTTACCGCGGCCGGCCGCTCCTTCCGCATGGTGACCTTCCCGGAGGCCCAGCACGGGTTTTTCTGTGAGGACAGGCCTTCCTACCATAAGGAGTCTGCCGACAAGTCCCAATCCATGCTCAAGGAGTTTCTTCAACTCCGGTTGAAGTCGCCGGCTTAATGAACGGGCGGGACTGTCCGATAAGTCTTTGAGCGAGAAAGAAGCCCCTGTTCTCCGGATGAGTCGCCTCCCGGAGAGGGCAGGGAACCGTCACCGGGGGATTGTGGCACATGGCTGAGAATATTCTGTCCCAGGACGAGGTCAATGCCCTTCTTCGCGGGATCGTCGAAGGGGAAGTCGAGACCAAGAAGCCCGAGGCGGCAGAAGAGCCCGGGCGGAAGACCCGCGAGTACAATCTGGCGAGTCAGGAGCGCGTCATCCGGGGCCGGATGCCGACCCTCGAGATTGTGAACGAACGTTTTGCGCGTTTTTTTCAGATCACACTCTCCTCCACGCTCCGGAAGGCGGTGGAGTTCTCTCCCGTCTCCACCGAGATGATCAAGTTCGGCGAGTTCATCAAGAAGATTCCTCTTCCTTCCAATATCAACATCCTGCGCCTCGAGCCGATGAAGAGGAACTTCCTCCTCATCATCGATGCCCGGATGGTCTACCTTTTGGTCGATCATCTTTTCGGAGGGGTGGGTCGGGGCCACGTCAAGGTTGAAGGACGGGACTTCTCCCCCATCGAGAACCGGATCACCCGGAACATCCTGAATCAGGCCATCGGAGACTTCGAGAAGGCTTGGGCCCCGGTCCACCATATCGGGGTTACCTATATCCGCTCTGAAATCAATCCACAGTTCTCGGCGATCGTGAGCCCCACCGAGATGGTCATCGCCCTGACCTACCGTCTTGATATCGACGGGCAGGGGCGCCCCGTTTATATCTGCATCCCCTATTCGACGATCGAGCCCATCAAGGAAAAACTCTATACCGGATTCCAGAGCGACCAGTACGAGGTGGATCACCGGTGGATTCTCCGCCTGCGTCAGCAGATCGACAGCGTGCCCGTGAAGGTTGTGGCCGAGCTCGGAACGACGAAGGCCAGGCTTTCTGAGGTCCTTGCCTGGAAGCCCGGGGATACGATTTTCCTCGACCAGTATGTGGACGATCCGATCAAGGTCACTATCGAAAAGGCGCTCAGATTCAAGGCCCGTCCGGGAGTCTATCGCTCCGCCCGTGCGGTCAGGATCGATGAGCGCGTCTTTCCGGACCTGACCGATGTAAAGCGCGGGGACGAGGACGAAGAGCTTTAACTCCTGTCTCGCAGGGTGAAGATAGCGGTTATTGGGCGGAGGTCCCGGCATTGCCGGGGTGCGCCACCCAAGGAGAAACCTTCGAGGAATTACTCGAAAACCTCTACGAGGCGGTTGAGCTTTACCTCTCCGTGGACGCTAACCTTCCCGATATCGACAAACAGGCGCGCGTTCCGGAAATCGCCATATGAGGGCAATTTCCGGAAAGGACTTCATCTTCCCGAGTTTTGCAGGCTCCCTCTTCCATGAATCCGCAGAACTTTTTTTTCGATACCAGGGATCATCCCTTTGCCAGAGACAGGGTCCGAACCTCCGGATCGGAGAAGACGAGAGAGGACAAGCGTCTTTGCTCTTCGATGATGAGCTTTTCCATAACCTCCCCTTTGTTCAAAGTACCAGGCCAGAAGGTCTAGGGCGGCGGTCTCTTTCCTCCGGAGACGAAGCAGAACATTCTTCCCGCCCGCATTCTTAATGCGTTTCCAGTCTTTTTCTATCCCGTTCCGCTTGTGACATTCCCGTGATCGAACCCTCCCTCCAGTGATATTATGCCTCGTGGATAGCCACAGGGGCAAAAAGGGGAGGAGTACTCCGGGAATGGAGCAGGAACACGGAGAAGATGACGGGATGCTTTAATCTGCTAAATTATTGTCAACTACCCCGCCGTGAACGGCGGAGCTTGAAAGGAACATGAAGCTTGGTTGACCAGGGAAAGCGGTATCCAACCCGCTCCGTTACGAACAGGTCGGTGCGACACGAAGTCGCATCAGTAAACTGTCCAGCAATGGACCGGCTGTTCAGCCAGCCGAACCCACCGGGACATGCAAGGGGAGCAATCGCCTTGTGTGAAGCTCCCGGGAAACGTACCCGCCGGCAACGGTAGGCCAAACCGCGAGGGGAGGCTGAAGGCGTCCTGCAACGGACACCGAGGGGCAAGGGTTAGAGCAAAACAGGGACAGCACAAGCGAACTTGCGCAAGCGTCGTAAACGTAAACAAGCCATAGTTGCAGTTTCAGGCTTGATGCCCTCAGCTGAGGGCCGCGGATGGTGGACTCCCTTGACCTTGGATCCACGCTGACGGCAACTCCGCACCGGCGTACAGCAAGGTCCCTCGTCGCTCGCATGTTTCTGAGGCGGAACGTGGTAAGCCCCACCGTGCCCCGGACAGGCAATCCCGGGAAAGCGCGCCCGCAAGGGACGCCCATGCACGAGGGGGTAAAGGACGACGGAGAAAGCCAATGCCGGGCTGTAATCGCCCGGATAGGGCGCGATCCGGTCAACAGAGACGGGTCCATCGCCTGACGCTAAAGCGTGCAGACTTCCGCCGGGTCTTTCATCGCAAGAGAATGTGGAGGCCTTTCGAACATGAGAACGCCATGGAACGAGTCAGCAGGATCGTGCGCCCTCGTGGGCGTCGACGCGCAAACCTGGGACCAGATCGACTGGGACCGGTGCGAGAAAGACGTCAGGAAGCTCCAGATGCGAATTGCGAAGGCATGTAGGGAGGGAAAAGTTGCGAAAGCCAAGTATCTGCAACGGCTCCTGACCCGCTCGCGGTCTGCGAAACTTTTAGCAGTCAAGCGAGTCACCGAAAACAGGGGAAAGAACACTCCGGGGGTGGATCAGGTCGTGTGGAAGACCCCGGAGAGCAAGATGAACGCCGTGAGGACGTTGAAACGGAGAGGGTACAACGCTCTCCCCCTACGTCGCGTATACATTCCGAAGACGAATGGGAAGCTCCGGCCGCTGGGGATTCCGACGATGAGGGACCGGGCCATGCAAGCGATTCACACCCAGTCCCTGATACCCATCGCGGAAGAAACGGCGGACCCGAACTCGTACGGGTTTCGCCCGTTCCGGTCCACCGCCGATGCGATAGAACAATGTTTCAATCTGTTCTGCCGAAAAACATCGGTCCAGTGGGTGCTGGAAGGCGATATTACCGGGTGTTTCGACAATTTCTCGCACGACTGGCTGCTCGAGCACGTCCCGATGGACACGCTCATGCTCCGGAAGTGGCTCACGGCAGGGTACATCGATCAACGACACCTTTACCCGACACTCAAGGGATCCCCGCAAGGAGGAATAATTTCACCCACCGCGGCCAATGTCGCACTGGACGGACTCGAAAAGATACTAAAACAGGAGTTCGCACAGAAGGACAGGGTTAACTTAGTGAGATTTGCCGATGACTTCGTCATTACGGGAGCCTCGAAAGAGCTTCTCGAGAAGAACGTCCGACCCCTCGTCGAAGAGTTCCTGAAGGAACGCGGATTGGAGCTCTCGGAGGAGAAGACCCGCATCGTGCATATTTCGGAAGGGTTTGTTTTCCTGGGACAGGAAGTACGAAAGTACGGGGATAAGCTTCTGATCACCCCGTCGAAGAAGAACGTCAAGCACTTTCTGTCGAAAGTCCGGGACATCATCGGGAAATCGAAAGCCACGCGCCAGGAAGAGCTCATCGACACACTCAATCCGCTCATCCGGGGGTGGGCCAATTTTCACCGGCACATCGTGGCGAAGAAGACCTACGGATGGATCGATTACCACATCCACCAAATGTTGTGGAGATGGGCCAGACGCCGTCATCCGAACAAAGGAGAACGCTGGGTGAAGAACAAATACTTCCCCCAAAGGGGCTCGCGAAAGTGGGTCTTCACTCCTGCGTCCGGCACGGGACCGACGCTCATTAGCGCTTCGGACACCCCGATTAGACGACACGTCAAGATCATCAGCCAAGCCCATCCGTTCGACCCGGAATGGACGCCCTACTTCGAGGAGAGAAAGCGAAAGCCGACTTTCCGAGAGACCGTCAAGAAGAAGATACAGGCGGTCAAGGCGTTCTTCGGGGTTCCCGACACCCCTGTGAAGTGAATGCCGGGTCCGGGTAGCACCGGGCTTCAGAAAGGCATGAGCGGGTTGCGGTGAAAGTCGCACGGCCCGTTCTTGGAGGGCTTGGGGTTGGCGACAGCCCCCGGCTACTCGACCCAAGACCCACCCCGGGATGCTTCCTCAATCCCAGGCACTGGAAGGCCCGGATCATGCTGGCGAAAGGTAAATCGCCGAAGGTTCGGATCGCCGTCGAAAAGACGGGAGCCGGTTCGTGACATTCCCGAGGGGAGACGCCTCGCAAGAGGCGCGTTTCTAGGCCCGTAAGGGCAGAGTCGTAAGACCCGGCGGGTGGAAGGCCCGCTCTACTTCAAAGAGATAAGGAGAGCGCATTCCTCTCCGGCATAAATGCCGAGGTTGGAAGTCGCGCGCAGAGGATGAAATCCGAACTGGAAAAGAAGATCGACGCCGTCCACTCCGACAATGTTCTGTTGAAGTGGATGATTGGATTTTCTCTTGGTCTCTCCCTCCTCATCCTTGGAAAACTCTTCGCCGTCCACTACTGATCCTTTTTCCATCATGACGCTATCCGTCACTTGCACTTGTCGCAGGATCCCGCCCTGTGTCTCTCCCTCTGGATTCCCTTCTTCATCTTTTTTCATGCAAGCATCTGCCATCCCCCCAGCCCCCCGTCCTCCCCCTACACAACTGTCTTCGATACGACACATTCGTCTCTCCGCTTCCTGAACTGCCAAGACCCTCATGACAATATATCCTTAAAAAATAACATCTTATCTTCGTGGCACGACTTTTGCTTTTTCAGGCATATCAAAAATGGGCTCCCCGGCCGACGAAGGTCGGGGGCGCCTGAGAAGTCCGACAGATCCCTGGTTTTTCCCGAACATCCCCCTATTCCCCGTCAAATGCAAAGGAGCGTGTTGCCCGCCTACGGGCAATCCCTGTCATGGCCCAGCTTCGTTTTGTCCCTATATCGATTCCCCGGGAAGCCCCTTCGAAAGCGGGGGGCTTCCGCGCGACGGATCTTTGGGTCTCTCTCTTCGACCTGTGCTTTTTGCTCCCTGTCGTCTGGCTGATGGTCGGATCCGAACGGGGAGCAGGAACTTATGCGGTCGGCCGGGACCTCCTCTACCTCGGCATCGCCTGGCTTTTGTCGGCAGTTCTCTTTCGGACCCCCCTTCCCCTCCAGCCCCTCAAGGTCTGGGCCTTCCTCTTCCTGATTCTGCATCCTACGCCCCAGGTCGTCTCCCTTTCGGCCATCCTCCTGGGGGTCCTGCTTTTCGCGGCCGGACAGTCGGGGTTTTCACGTTTCATGGGAGAACGTCTGGACGAAGCCTCCTTCGAACGTATCCGCCGGTGGGTGGGACTCTATGTTCGGGGAGTCGCCCTCCTCTCCTTCGCGGCGGTCGCCTTCCGCGCCCTGTCCGCACTGCCGGCGGGCAGTCTCCTACCAGGCTTTCTGAGGGATCCGCTCGCCCTCGGCCCCGGAACGCTGTTATCGGTCCTTCTTCTGGTACTCCCGCAACTTCCGGTCACGCTGGCAAACGGGATCCTTGCCACGGTCCGGGAGCGCAGGTCAAGCGGCGCCCTCTCTCAAGCCGGGGAGATGCGTCTGACTGACACATCCCTCTCCCGCTGGCTCGGGCTGGCCGACCTTCTTGCTGGCCTTCTGGGGGTGCTGCCCTTCTGCCACGGCTCGGGCGGTCTCTGGGCCTATCGCCGCCACAATGTCAGAAGTCTCCTTCCCTCTTTCGTCTCCTCCGGTCTCCTCATTCTTTTGGGGTTCCGCCTCCTTTCGACATCGCTCCCCCTTCCCGGCCCATTACTCCCGGGACTCTTCCTCGCCGGCTTTCTGCTAGTCGAAAGCCGCCTCAAAAAAAGAGCGCCGCGTCCCGCATGCGGAAGCCTTCCCGGATCCTCTCCGACGAACCCGATCGAGATCTGGATTCTCTCGGGAGGACTCCTCTCGTCGGCGATCGTTCTGGGGGGGATCCCCTTAGTCCTCCTCCTTCTTGTGGGGATCAGGACCGCGATGGCTGACTCGCCCGGCCAGGAGCCCGGCCATCTCGCCGTCTCCCCCAAATTGAGCCTTGCGCATCTTGATCTTTCCCTCCCGACACCCCCGGCACTATTGACCCTGTCTTCCGGGGACTCCAGGATTATCGAAAAATCGGGGGAAGCTTCCTCCTCCATCTCCTGTGATCCCGGAAGACGGTTGAAAAAAGCGGGGGACGGATCAGGAGGGGAGGAGCTTCCGAACCTTCCCGACCCCCTTGTCCGACGGCCGCGGGGGGACCAAGGCCCCCTTTTCCTTTTTGCCGCCCTCCTCGTTCTTTTCCGTATTGTCTTCCCCCGGCCGCTTCGCCGCGAATTCCCCGACTCCTCTCTCCCCCGTCCCGACGGGGGATTTTCGCCTCTCTTTCCCGCCCGCGCTCCCTGACAGTTTTCTTTTTTTTAGGGTCATTGATGTGTTCCCGAATCATTTCGGGAGCATGCCTTAAAAACTTATGTCGAGGAGCGTCCGATGATTTCCCGCACAGTTATGACAACAGGCAGGATTTGCCTTCTTTTACCACTTCTCTTATCCTTTCTCCCTTCCGGTGCGATTGCGGCGGAGACTCTCTCCTCGCCCCATCCGGCAGCCGGCACCACCCCGCCCTCGGCCCAGGATTCCTCCGGTCTTACGTGGAACGGTCCCGATGCACTGGCCGCCTACCGAAAGATCTGGAACCCCCTTTCCGCCGGACCGGAGCTCATCCCCATGGCCGATACCGCGCCTCCCGGCGAGTTCTACATCCGACCCTTCTTTTACGGCCAATTTGTCCAGGGAGAATACACGAGCGGGGGAGGCGTCCAGTCACTTCCGGGCGGCTTCTACGAAACCCAGCTTCTCTCAATGGCCGAAATCGGCGTTGGCCTCACCGACAATGCCCAGTTCACGATCTTTCCCTCCATGGCCTCCGTCTGGTCCTCTTACGGCGGCGCCTTCACGGACGGAAGCGGCATGTCCGACCTGACGATGGAGGTCAAATATCGCTTCTATGTCCAACATCCGGACAAAAAGATCCCCTCCATGGCCTTCGCCCTGCATGTGACGCTCCCGACCTCCGACTGGACAAACGCTCCTGTCGTTAAGGGGGGGCTCCCTCCCCTTGCCCGGATCCCCTCGACCCATTACGGGGCCCCGGCGATCACCCCGGCCCTCCTGACCCGGTATATCGCAAAGCCATACCGCTTCTATGCCGATTTTTTCTACACCTACGACCTTCCCAACAACGGAACCCTTGCGGGGACCCCGGGCAAACCAATGATCCAGTACGGCGACATCGCCCAGTACCGCCTGGGGGTGGAAGACATCGCAGACGAGAAGACTGGAACCGGATACATTCTTGAATTCGTCGGCATGTCGGGCCTCCCCTTCTCGATGGACGGACTTCCCGTCAACGGCATCCCGGTCACGGCGAGCGGTCTCCATGTCGGGGCCTTCAACATCTGGGGTCTTCAGACTACATTCGAGCGCAATATCACAAAGAACATCATCTTCTCTGCCGGACTCCTTCTTCCTGTCGCCGGAACGAACCAATACCAGTCGATCAGCCCCAACATGTCCCTTTACTGGTACTGGGGACCCGGCGGAGGGGATGTTGTCGCCCGGTAGCACTCATCAAATCCCGGGGAGTTTTTCCCAAGCCCCTGGCACACGCCACCCGGGAGGGGGAAGGCCCCTCCCCCCTCCATTTTTGTCCACATATGGCCGGATTCCTGTCCGCACATCGACACAGTCCGACAGATCACCCTTCTGGGAAATAATTTAAATATTTACAAAATAATGATTTTAATAATTGGCACGATGATTGCTTAAACTTTGGCGACGGAGATTCCCGGAAATGCCGAGGCAGGCACCCGGAACAGATCGCCGAAAGTGAGATTGCCGAGGAAACAGTTGGATGTGCCGGCGTAACAATGAGCCGGCAAGGCGCCGAAGCCGAATGAAGCAAGACTTCATTCGGCTTTTTTCATTTGGGCTTTTTTCATAGGGAAAAGCCCGGACAACAAGGAGGAAGTTATGCGTCAAATTGCATTCTACGGAAAAGGCGGAATCGGAAAGTCCACCACATCCCAGAACACCCTTGCCGCCCTCTCCGAGATGGGCAAGAAGATCCTGATCGTCGGTTGCGACCCCAAGGCCGACTCCACCCGCCTCATTCTCCACGCCAAGGCCCAGAACACGGTTCTCTCTCTGGCGGCCGAGGCTGGAACGGTCGAGGACCTCGAGATCGAGGATGTGATGAAGACCGGTTTTAACGACATCCGTTGCGTCGAGTCGGGCGGACCGGAACCAGGAGTTGGTTGCGCCGGCCGCGGCGTGATCACCTCGATCAACTTCCTTGAAGAAAACGGTGCCTACGATGGCGTCGACTACGTCTCCTACGACGTGCTGGGCGACGTGGTCTGCGGTGGATTTGCCATGCCCATCCGCGAGAACAAGGCCCAGGAGATCTATATCGTGACCTCCGGCGAGATGATGGCCATGTACGCCGCCAACAACATCGCCAAGGGGATTCTCAAGTACGCCAATTCCGGCGGGGTGCGCCTGGGAGGTCTCGTCTGTAACGAACGCCAGACCGACCGCGAATACGACCTGATCGAAGCCCTGGCCAAGCGCCTCAACACGCAGCTGATCCACTTCGTTCCAAGAAACAACGTGGTCCAGCATGCCGAACTTCGCCGCATGACCGTTCTCGAGTTCGCACCCGAGTCCGACCAGGCCAACGAGTACCGCCAGCTGGCACGGAAGGTCGACGCCAACGCGGGCAAGGGAACGATCCCGACCCCCATCACCATGGACGAGCTCGAGGACCTGCTCATGGAGTTCGGCGTCATGAAGACGATCGACGAGACCCTCGTCGGCAAGAAGGCTGCAGAAGCCGTCGCCTGAGTCCTGCCGCAACACCCCGCACACCGACGGAGGAGGCTCCTCCTCCGTCTTCTCCCTGTCCCGGCCCCCCGGAACGGGGAACCACAGACGTTCCTTCATCCAGACCGGAGGGTTCCATCATGAGCAGCAATATCGAGGAAGCCAAAAAGATAATCGCGGAAGTCCTGGAGGTCTACCCGGAAAAAACCCGAAAGAAAAGGGAAAAACACCTGGGAGTCTTCGAGGACGGCAAGGCGGACTGCGGCGTCAAGTCGAACATCAAGACCGTCCCGGGGGTCATGACGATCCGGGGATGCGCCTACGCAGGATCCAAGGGCGTGGTCTGGGGTCCGATCAAGGACATGATCCACATCAGCCACGGTCCCGTGGGCTGCGGCCAGTACTCCTGGGCCGCCCGCAGGAACTACTACATCGGAACCACCGGCGTGGACTCCTTCGGGACCATGCAGTTCACCTCCGACTTCCAGGAGAAGGACATCGTCTTCGGGGGCGACAGGAAGCTCGAAAAGATCATGGACGAGATCGAGGAGCTCTTCCCCCTCAACAAGGGGATCACCGTCCAGTCGGAGTGCCCGATCGGACTGATCGGGGACGACATAGAGGCCGTCTCCAAGAAAAAGAGCAAGGAGTTCGGAGGCAAGACCATCGTTCCGGTCCGCTGCGAAGGGTTCCGGGGGGTGAGCCAGTCACTGGGACACCATATCGCAAACGACACCATCCGGGACTGGGTCTTCGACAAGCAGACCGAAAAGAAGACCGACGGCACCCCGTACGATGTCGCAATCATCGGCGACTACAACATCGGGGGCGACGCCTGGTCCTCCCGGATCCTCCTCGAGGAGATGGGGCTCCGCGTCGTGGCCCAGTGGTCAGGGGACGGCACGATCGAGGAGCTCGCCAACACGCCCAACGTCAAGCTCAACATCCTTCACTGCTACCGGTCGATGAACTACATCTCCCGGCACATGGAGGAGAAATACGGGATTCCCTGGGTGGAGTACAACTTCTTCGGCCCCTCCAAGATCGCCGAGTCCCTCAGGAAGATCGCCGGCTTCTTCGACGACACCATCAAGGAGAACGCCGAGAAGGTCATCGCCAAGTACGAGGCGCTAACCCGGGCGACCATCGAAAAGTTCCGCCCGCGACTTGAAGGCAAGACCGTCATGCTCTTCGTCGGGGGACTCCGTCCCCGCCACGTCATCGGGGCTTACGAGGACCTGGGGATGAACGTGATCGGAACCGGGTACGAGTTCGGCCACAACGACGACTACCAGCGGACCACCCATTACGTCAAGGACGGCACGATCATCTACGACGACGTGACCGGCTACGAGTTTGAAAAGTTCGTCGAGGCGCTCAAGCCCGACCTGGTGGCCTCCGGAATCAAGGAAAAATACGTCTTCCAGAAGATGGGCTACCCCTTCCGGCAGATGCACTCCTGGGACTACTCCGGCCCTTATCACGGGTACGACGGCTTCGCGATCTTCGCCCGCGACATGGACATGGCGATCAACAATCCCGTGTGGCAGATGGCCAAGTCTCCATTCTGACAGACCGGCAAAAACCGGACCGGGTCGGGTCTCCCCCGCCCCGGTTCCCCTTTCGAGGATACGACGATGAGCCAGAACCCCAAGCACGTTCTCGACCACTTCAATCTTTTCCGCGAGCCGGAATATGTGGAGATGTTCGAAAACAAGAAGAAAAACTTCGAGAACCCCCATCCACAGGAGAAGGTCTCCGAGATCATCGAGTGGACGAAGACCCAGGAGTACCGGGATCTCAACTTCCGGCGCGAAGCCCTGACCGTCAACCCTGCCAAGGCCTGCCAGCCGCTGGGAGCGGTCTTCGCGGCGCTGGGATTTGAAGAGACCCTTCCCTTCGTCCACGGCTCCCAGGGGTGCGTGGCCTACTACAGAAGCCATCTCTCCCGGCATTTCAAGGAGCCCACCTCCTGCGTCTCCTCCTCGATGACGGAAGATGCTGCGGTCTTCGGCGGACTCAACAACATGATCGACGGCCTGGCCAACGCCTATGCCATGTACAAGCCCAAGATGATCGCCGTCTCCACCACCTGCATGGCCGAGGTGATCGGGGATGACTTGAACGCCTTCATCAAGAACGCCAAGGAGAAGGGGTCGGTCCCCGAGGAGTTCGACGTTCCCTTCGCCCACACCCCGGCCTTCGTCGGCTCCCATATCACGGGTTACGACAATGCCCTCAAGGGGATCATGGAGCATTTCTGGGCGGGACGCGAGCGCTCCGCCAACGAGACGATCAACGTCGTGATGGGGTTCGACGGCTACAGCGTCGGCAACATCCGCGAGCTCAAGAGGATCTTTAAAGAGATGGGAATCGACGCCATCGTCCTCTCCGATGTCAGCGACGTCTTCGACACTCCCACCGATGGAACCTTCCGGATGTACATGGGCGGAACGCGGCTTTCCGACATGAAGAAGGCGCTGGACTCGAAGGCGACGGTCTCCCTCCAGGAATACAACACGCCGAAGTCCCTGGAATATGCCGCACATCTGGGGCAGAAGACCCTGGCCTTCAACTATCCCGTCGGAGTCCGGGCGACCGACCGCTTCCTCTCGGAGCTTTCCCAGCTGACCGGGAAGGCGGTCCCCGAGTCCCTGAAGCTCGAGCGGGGACGTCTCGTCGATGCCGTGGCCGACTCGACCTCCCATATCCACGGGAAGAAGTTCGCCCTCTACGGCGACCCGGACCAGATGATGGGGCTTTCCGAGTTTCTGATGGAGCTTGGAGCCGAACCGGTCCACGTTCTGAGCACCAACGGCAACAAGGACTGGGAGGAGAAGATGAACGCCCTCTTCGCAAGCTCTCCCTTCGGCGCCGGGTGCCACGCCTGGCCGGGAAAGGACCTGTGGCACATGCGGAGCCTCCTCTTTACGGAGCCCGTGGACTTTCTGATCGGGAACACCTACGGGAAGTATCTCGAGAGAGATACCGGAACCCCGCTGATCCGGATCGGCTTTCCGATCTTCGACCGCCATCACCACCACCGGTATCCGACGGTGGGCTACCAGGGAGCGATGAACGTCCTGGTGAAGATCCTCGACAAGATCTTCGACGAGATGGACAAGAACACGAACGCCGTAGCCAAGACCGACTACAGCTACGACATTATCCGCTAGCCGGAGGTTCATTCGGGAAAAGGGGAGAGGATCGTCCTCTCCCCCCCTTTCCGGGGAGGGTGCCTTGATCGGCCAGAAGATTTTGGAAGTTTTTAGCGAAGCGGCCTGCGAACACAACCAGGCCAAGTCCGACAAGGACAGAAAAAAAGGGTGCACAAAGGTGGCCACCCCAGGAGCCGCGGCCGGAGGCTGCGCCTTCGACGGAGCCAAAATCGCCCTTCAGCCCATCGTCGACGCTGTCCACCTCGTTCACGGACCGATTGCCTGCGAAGGGAACTCCTGGGACAACCGCTCGGCCCTGTCCTCGGGATCCCGCCTCTATCGCACGGCCTTCACTACGGACATGAGCGAGATGGACATCGTCTACGGCGGGGAGAAGCACCTCTTCAAGGCCATAAGACAGATCAGGGAGCGCTACAATCCGCCGGCCATCTTTCTCTACCAGACCTGCGTTCCCGCGATCATCGGGGACGATATCGAGTCGGTGGCGAAGGCGGCCTCGGAGAAGTTTGGCCTTCCGGTCATTCCGGTGAACGCCCCGGGGTTTGCCGGAGGAAAGAACCTTGGCAACAAGCTCGCCGGCGAGGCCCTTCTCGACTATGTGATCGGGACCGAGGAGCCGGAGAGCACGACATCGACCGACCTCAACATCATCGGCGAATACAACCTCTCGGGAGAGCTCTGGCAGGTGAAGCCGCTTCTCGAACGCCTGGGAGTCCGGGTCTCGGCCTGCATAAGCGGCGACGCCCGCTACCGTGAGGTGGCCTCATCCCACCGGGCCCGGGCCGCGATGCTCGTCTGCAGCAAGGCGATGATCAACGTCGCCCGGAAGATGGAAGAGCGGTACGGGATCCCCTGGTTCGAGGGATCCTTTTACGGGATCTCCGACATGAGCGCCTCCCTCCGGAATATCGCGCGTCTCCTGGTGGAACGGGGAGCCCCGGCCGATCTCATCGAAAGGACCGAGCTTCTGATCGCCACCTTGGAGAAGGAGGCCTGGGCTGCGATCGAACCCTTCCGCCAGGGACTTTCCGGCAAGCGGGCCCTCCTCATCACCGGAGGGGTCAAGAGCTGGTCGGTGGTCTCGGCCCTCATGGAGGCCGGCCTCGTGGTCGTTGGCACCAGCGTGAAGAAGTCCACGGAAAAGGACAGGGAACGGATCGCGGAGCTCATGGGCGAGGATGCCCACATGATCGACACGATGACGCCCCGGGAGATGTACCGGATGCTCCGGGACGCCGAGGCGGACATTCTCATGGCCGGCGGACGCTCCCAGTTCGTGGCCTTGAAGGCGAAGGTCCCCTTTCTCGATGTGAACCAGGAACGCCGGTTTGCCTATGCGGGGTACAAGGGGATGGTGACGATGGTCTCGGAGATTCACCGGACCATCACGAACCCGATCTTCCGGACACTTCGGGATCCGGCTCCCTGGGATCCCGGATGCCGGATCACCCCACTGGTCTAGGGAAGGAGGCAAGAATGAAGGGAGCGGCGCAGGAAGACGCAGGGAACCCCCCTTCCTTGCCGGAGCACGTTTCGGTCAACCCGCTCAAGATGAGCGCTCCCCTGGGCGGGGCCCTCTTCTTTCTGGGGCTCGACCGGAGCCTGCCCGTCTTCCACGGCTCCCAGGGATGCACCTCCTTTGCGCTGGTCCTCCTTGGCCGGCACTTCAAGGAGTCGATCCCGCTCCAGACCACCGCCATGAACGAGGTGACGACCATCCTCGGCGGCGGGGAGAATATCTCCGCGGCGATCCTGAAGATCCTGGAAAAGGGAACCCCCGGAGTGATCGGGCTCTGCTCCACCGGTCTGACCGAGACCAAGGGGGAGGACATCGCAGGCGAGATCGCGCTCTTTCGGAAGAAGCATCCGGAGCATGCCGGGGTTCCGGTAATCGCCGTCTCGACCCCCGACTTTCGCGGCTCCCATGAGGACGGATTCCGGGAGGCGATGGTCAGGACGATCGAAGAGCTCGCGACTGCCGCCCCCAAACCGGTTTCCGGCCAGATCAATGTCCTGGCCGGATCGCACCTGACGGTGGCGGATATCGACGCTCTTCGCGAACTTCTCGAGTCCTTCGGCCTCGACCCGATCATTCTTCCGGACCTCTCCCGCTCCCTTGACGGGATCGTGCCGGACTCCTTCGAGCCTGTCTCCATGGGAGGGACGACGCTCTCCGAGATCTCCCGGATGGGCTCCTCGGAGCACACGATTGTCCTGGGAGAGTCCCTCCGGGCGGCGGGAGAGGCGCTTCTAAAAAAATGCGGGGTGCCGTTCGTGGTAGTGAGCCGGCTCATGGGACTTGCGGCCTTCGACCGCTTCCTCGTGACCCTCAGGCACCTGTCGGGGCGGGACTATCCCCGTCCCCTCGTCCGGGAGAGAAACCGTCTCTCGGACGCGATGCTCGACTCCCACTTCTATCTGGGAGGACTCCGGGCGGCACTCGCCCTTGAACCGGACCTCCTCTACGACATGGGGCACTTTCTGGAGGAGAACGGGGCCGAAGTCGTCGCCTCCGTCACCACCACCGCTTCCCCCCTCAACGCTCGCATGGCCGGAGCGAAGGCGGAGATCGGAGATCTGGGACTTTTTGAGAGACGAGCCGGGGAGCGGGGAGCGGCGATCCTGGTGACCCACTCCCACGGACGCCAAGCGGCGTCGCGGCTGGGGATTCCTCTTGTAAGGACGGGATTTCCCGTCTTCGACCGGCTCGGAGCCCCCCACAGGCTCTCCATAGGCTACCGGGGAGCGCGGGAGATGCTCTTCCGCATCGCGAACACGGTCTGGTCCCGGGACGCAGAGAACACCCCGCAAACCTGGTATCCGTCCGACTTTGCCAAAGCGGGCGGACAGGAGTCGGGGAGAGAGGCCGCAAGCGGATTCGCCTCGGCCGGAAACGGATTGCGGCCGCAACCGACAGGGAGGATAGAGTGAAAATTGCCTTTGCCACCCAAGATCTCGAAACGGTGAACGCCCACTTCGGGTGGGCCAAGAACATCGCCTTCTACGATCTCGACACCGAGGGCTACACCCTTTCCCACGTCGCCTCCTTCGAGTCGAACCTGGCCGAAGACGGGAACGAGGACAAGCTCCTCCCCAAGATCGAGGCACTCAAGGGGACCGCGATCCTCTACGTCGCCGCCATCGGAGGCTCCGGAGCGGCCCGGGTCGTGGCCCAGAAGATCCATCCGGTCAAGGTGGAGAAGCCCGAGAAAATTACCGATCTCCTGGAGCGGCTCCGGATCCTTCTCTGTGGAACGCCCCCGCCCTGGATGCGGAAGATTCTCAGGGACCGGGGAGAGAAGAGCGCCGATTTCATCGAAGACTGAATGGCCCGAGAGGCGGGAGCCGCATTTTGGGCGCTCCCCCCCGGGAAGACGGATAAGAAAATTATGGGGGAAATAAAGATGGCCACAGGCGAGGCGACACAGGAGAAATCCGAACAGTTCTTTAGGGATCTGGCTCTCCAGTTCCGCTCCCACGACGGCTTCGGGGCCTGGGACAAGCTCTCCGACGAGGAGGTCCTGAAGCCCTTCATTCTCGACGCGGAGGCCCGAAAGGCCATCCCGATCATCGGGGATCCCGATCCCGATGTGCTCTGGCGACTTGAAATCTTCTACAACACGATCGCCCTCTCCATCGAAAAGAGGTCGGGGGTCATGGTCAGCCCCATCATGAAGATGTCTCACGAGGGCTTCGGCCGCATGGTATTGATCGGCGGCCGCCTTGTCGTCGTGAACAAGAATCTCCGGGACGTGCACCGCTTCGGCTTTCCGTCCCGGGAGAAGCTCCTCGAGGAGGCGGAAAAGCTGATCCTCCAGGGGACGGAAATGATCGAACGATATAAAGAGGTTGCCACGTTCGGATAATCGGCCGATGAAGATTTCAGCGCGGGGGTCCGCTTTGGGAGACCCGGGAGGGAAGGACGATGGACAACAGGGACAGGGATTTTCTTAAAGTCATTACGATGCCTGAGCAGGAAGCCTCCGGTTGCCAGGAAAAATCGACCTGCGGAAGCTCGGCGGGGCCGGGGGAGATGGATCCCGAGGTCTGGGAGAAGGTCAAGAACCACCCCTGCTACAGCGAGGAGGCCCATCACTTCTATGCCCGGATGCATGTCGCCGTGGCTCCGGCCTGCAACATCCAGTGCAACTACTGCAACCGGAAGTACGACTGCTCCAACGAATCCCGCCCCGGAGTGGTCTCCGAGCGCATGACGCCTGAGCTTGCCGCAAAGAAGGTTCTGGCCGTCGCCTCCGAGATCCATCAGATGACCGTGGTCGGGATCGCCGGAGCCGGGGACTCCCTCGCCAACCCGGAGAAGACATTCAAGACCTTCGAGCTCATCTCGAAGGCCGCCCCGGACATCAAGCTCTGCCTCTCCACCAACGGACTGGCCCTCCCCGACATGGTCGACCGGATCGCCGACTACAATGTCGACCACGTCACCGTCACCATCAACATGGTCGACCCGGAGGTGGGAGAGCGAATCTACCCCTGGATCTACTACAACAAGAAACGCTGGAAGGGCCGGGACGCCTCGAAGATCCTCTCCGAGCGCCAGCTTCAGGGGCTTGAGATGCTCACCGCCCGCAAGATCCTCGTCAAGGTCAACTCGGTCATGATTCCCGGGGTCAACGACGAACACCTCAAGGCGGTCAACCGCGAGGTAAAGCGCCGGGGGGCTTTTCTCCACAACATCATGCCCCTTATCTCCGAAGCCGAGCACGGGACCTTCTACGGCCTGACGGGTCAGCGGGGGCCGACGGCTGAGGAGCTGAAGGCTCTCCAGGACTCCTGCGAAGGCGAGATGAACATGATGCGGCACTGTCGCCAGTGCCGGGCGGACGCCGTGGGACTTTTGGGCGAGGACCGCTCTTCCGAATTCACGAACGAAAAGATCGAGTCAATCGAGATAGCAGATGTGGTCTACGACCTCTCTGCACGGGAGAGCTACCGCCAGAAGGTCGAGGACGTCCGGGACAAGGAACGGAAGATCAAGGAGATGCTCCTTTCGGGCCTCGCCTCTTCCGCCGAGACGGAAAGCGCGCCGGCGATCCTTGTCGCAGTGGCGACCGCGGGGGAGGGGCTGGTCAACCAGCACTTCGGCCATGCCCGGGAGTTCCAGATCTACGAAGTGGATGCCAAAGACGCCAAGTTTGTCGGCCACCGGCGCGTCGACCTCTACTGCGAGGGCGGCTACGGGGAGGAGGATTCGCTTGCCCGCATCACCTTGGCGCTCTCCGACTGCGTGGCGGTACTGGTCGCAAAGATCGGTGGATGTCCGAAGAAGACCCTCGAAGAGGCGAAGATTCTCGGAATCGACAAGTACGCCTACCAGCCGATCAAACCCTCGCTCCTCTCCTGGTTCGCGGAATACGTGGAGGGTGTGCGGGAGGGAAAGATCGACCCCAAGGCCGCGACAGGGCAGACGAAGATCCGGTCCGGGGCCTTCACGGCCCCCGCCTCCGGAACGATCCCTCTCGCGGTTCTCAAGTAGGGAGGAGACGATGGCCTACACGATCGTCCTCGAAAACTGTACCGGCTGTTCGGCCTGCGAGCCGGAGTGTCCCAATGCAGCTATCGCGTCGACCTCCGACGGCCTCTACGAGATCGATCCCGACCTCTGCACGGAATGCATCGGATTTTTCGGTGAGGCCCAGTGCACGGCGGTCTGTCCGATCGACGATACCTGCATCCCCGATCCGAACCTGGTGGAGGACCGGGAGACACTGATGGCCAGGAAGGTGAAGCTCCACGGGGAGTAGCCCCGAACGACCACAACGCGAAGGAGGTCTTTTATGGGAGTGTCAGTGACGGAAAAGGCGGGGGTCTACCTCCGCCGCATGATCCGCCTAAACGGCGGAGGCGACCAGTCGGGAATCCGGCTTTTCGTAAAGCCCGGAGGATGTTCGGGCCTCTCCTACGACATGGAGCTGGCCGACAAAGCCCTCCCCGGAGAGAGCATCTTCTCCGGACCCGGCTTTGCCCTGCACATTCCCGGGGAATGCCTCGCCTTTGTCGACGGCTCAGAGATCGACTTTGAGGACAACATGATGAACACCCAGCTTGTCTTCCGGAACCCGAATGCCGTGAGCTCTTGCGGATGCGGAACCTCCTTCAACGTAGAGGGGGGGCCGGCGTCACCGGAAGGTGGTTGTTCGAAAAAAGGCTCCGGACACTAGGACCGTGCCCTCCCCGGTCCGTCCGGACGAGGACTGGGAGGAGGCGGGGAAAACTCTCTTCCCCCCGGCACCGCCGGAGGCCCTGGAGCTTCTCCGCAAGGCCTCCCTTTCCTGGGCCGATACGGACCGGGCATTAAGCATTCTCAAAGAGGCCGACCGCCGGTACGGGGAAGAGCTTCAGGTGGTGATCGCCTACTACAAGTTTTGCTTCTACAAGGGTCTCCTCCGGGAGGCGATCCCCTTCGCGGAACGGGCGGCAAAGATCATGGGGCGACGCCTGGGACTCCCCGAAGCCTTCGAAGATGTGAGCGGCTGCGACGCCCCGTTTTCGGAGTATGAGAGCGGACCGAGATTCATCCTTTTTGCGATGAAGGCGGTGGGCACTCTTCATGCCCGCCTGGGGGAAACGGAGAGGGGGCTTTGGATCCTGGATCGGATCGGGAGCCTCGACAAAAGCGATCGAATGGGGATTTCCCCGCTGGTCGCCGTCATCAGGCGGGGGGGAAAGGAGGAGGAATGAGAGTCTTCTGCGGAATCCGGGGCGCCGGGGAAAATGCGGAGCGGTCCCTTCCCGGGGAGGATCAATGTGCCGGATGTCGCATTCTCTCCCTGAGATCGGAGACCGGATGCGATCCCGCATCCTCCTGCGTCCGGACAACCTACGCCCGTCATATCGAGAGATTCTTCCGGACCAATCCCCGTCTGGCGGAGAGGTTCTGGAAGGACGACTACTTCGAGGTCCGGGCGATCGTCACGCGCTACCTCTCCGGGGAGATCCTGGGGAAGATGACCCGCGATCCCGACGAGACGGTCCGGATGAATGTGGCCCTCTTCCTCGCCCCCGCCCTTCTCGTTGGGATGATGAACGACCCCGACCGGGAGGTCCGGATTCGGGTGGCAGCGAGGATCCCTGTGGCGCTCCTGCCGATGATGGCGGGGGACCCCGACTATTACGTCCGCCACCAGGTGGCCCTGCGGATCACCCCGACCGCACTTCTCTTCATGAAGGATGATGCCGATCCCGAGGTGCGCCGCGTCGTCGCCCGGAGAATCCCCGAGCCCCATCATCTGGGCTTCTTTTCCGATCCCGACGCCCTCGTCCGGATCGAGGTCCTCGAAAGGGGCGGCCCCGACCTCTGGACCCGGGCACTTCCCGATCCCGACGTCAGGGTCCGGTTCTGGCTTGCCGAGCATGCCACGGGAGAGGCGCTTGCGCGGATGGCGGAGGATCCCGACCCCTTCCTCCGCCGGATCGCCGGGCGACGCCTGGGCGACGAGATCGGGAGGGCGGTCTCGTGACCTCCTCCTTCACCGACCTCGACTCATCGGCCACGACCCCCGTCTCCGAGAGGGTCTTGGCGGCCATGCTGCCCTGGTTTCGGGAGCACTACGCGAACCCCGGAAGCCCCTCGCCCGCCGGAGAGCGCGCAAAGAACGCCGTTTCGGCGGCACGGGAGGAGATCGCGAAATTTCTGGGCGCCGAACCGCGGGAGATCCTCTTTACCAGCGGAGGAACGGAGTCGAACCAGACGGCGATCCGCTCCGGTCTCCGGGCGCGCCCCGGACGCAGGAAGATTCTCGTGAGCGCCATCGAACACTCCTCGATCCTCGGGCTTGCCCCCGATCTTCGTAGCCAGGGAGCGGAGGTTCTCGTTATCCCCTCCCGAAGCGACGGCCGGATCGACCCCGGGGAGGTCTCCCGACTGATCGATCATGAGACCGCTCTCGTGGCGGTCATGTGGGTGAACAACGAAACGGGAGCGATCAATCCCATCCGGGAAATCGGGGAGATCGTCCACAGCGCAGGGGCCCTCTTCCACTGCGACGGGGTTGCCGCCGTGGGAAAGGTTCCGGTTAATTTGGGAACGGTCGGGGCAGATTTTTTGTCGCTCTCGGGCCACAAGATCCATGGACCGAAGGGAACCGGGGTCCTCTTCGCCCGTCACGGGGAGAGCTTTCATCCCCTGATGCCGGGCTCCCAGGAACGCAAGCGGCGGGGCGGGACCGAGAATGTTCCCGGCATCGTAGGGCTTGGTGAGGCGGCCCGGGAGTCCGGGGAGTTTCTCGCCCTTCCCGCCGGAACGATGGAGAGGCTCCGGGACCGCCTCGAGGAGGGGGTCTTCTCCCTCTGTCCGGAGGCCCGCAGAAACGGTCCCGGGCCGAGAGAGTTCCGGGCGCCTCACATCGCCAATCTCCGTTTCCCCGGAACTCCGGGGGAGAAGATTCTTATAGACCTAAGTCGCGAAGGGATTTATGTCTCCATGGGATCGGCCTGCGCAAGTGGATCGATGGAACCCTCCCATGTTCTTCTGTCCATGGGGCTCTCCCGGGAGGAGGCCCTCTCCTCCCTCCGGTTCTCCCTCGGACGGGGGACCGTCCCCGGGGAGATCGAACGGACGCTTTCAGCGCTCTCGCGCATTCTCGGGCGAAAACCGGAACGGAGGGTCTCATGAGCAAACCGGAAAAAGGTCAGTCAGAAGAAAAAAGGATTCCCTTCGACTGCGCCCAGTGGAGCGAGTCCGAGCAATCGGAGCTGGCTGAACTTCTGGGACGGGAGGCCTTCGACAACCCGGTCGCGGCACTCGAAAGCCGACTTGGCTTCGTATTCGGGCGGAGCCGGGCGCTGGTCGTCCCCTCCCCGTCCGTTGCCCTGTATCTGGTGCTGGCCGGGCTCGGCATCGGCGAGGGGGACGAGGTGATCGCCTCCCCGTTCTCCTGGTTCGGTATGGCGAGAGCCGTTGCCTGGCGCAACGCGACCCTCACCGTCTCGGACATCGACTCCTGGGCCTTTACCCTCGACCCGGAAAAGGCGGCACGAAAGACCGGTCCGAACACACGGGCGATCCTCGTCTCAAATACGCTGGGACACCCCGCCGACTGGACGAGATTTGAGTCTCTTGCCCGCGACTCCTCTCTGGTCCTGATCGAGGATGCGACGGAATCTCTTTTTTCCGAATACAAGGAGCGCCGTACGGGAAGCTTCGGAGATGTCTCCATCCTCTCCTTCGGCTCTCCCCACCCCAACCTGGGAGAGTCCTATGCGGTGATCCTGACCGACCGGGAAGATCTCGACCTTCTCTTCCGGGCCCTGCGGGGAGGGGATCCTACGGGGCTCCCCTCCGGGACGCCCCCCGTCCTCCCGCTCGAGCTCTCCGTCTCCGTTGGGCTGGCGCGGCTGGCCCTTATCTCTCTTAAAAGGCTGGCGGCCGGCCTCAAGAGGAAGGCCCTTGTCCTTTCCGCCTACCGGGAGAGCATGCACTCCTTCGAAGGGGTCAAGGACCTCTACCTCTCCCCGGATGTGGACCGGGTCAACTGGCTGGCCTACATGGTCCATCTGGGGACCCGCTTCTCCGTCCTTTCGAGAAATGCCATCGTCGAGGACCTCGTGGGAGCGGGGGTCGAGGCTCGGGCCTTTCCTCACCCTCTCCACCTCCACCCCTGGTTCCTGGCCCGGGGAGGCAGAAAGGGACTGGCGCCTGTTGCGGAAAAGCTGGCAGAACGGGCGATCGCCCTTCCCCTTTACCCCGGGATGAGCCCGGAGGATGCGGAGAGCGTCGTCGAGCGATTCAAGGAAGCGGCGACCAATATCGGAGCCGGTGCGGCCATCTACTGACACGGGAAGGGGCCGGGGACTCAAGCCCCGGACCCTTCCCGAAGACCAAGGACAAACGAAGGAGTCCCCCATGGAAATGATCCACGTCGTATTTGCCAATGACGGACACGTGACAAAAATATCCGGATGCCCGGAGGGGGTGACCCCTCAGGAGTGGTTCAACTCCCTGTCGAGAAAGACCATCAACAGCTATGAGGCCCTCTCGGGAGGCCGCGGGGTCTTCCGGATCCCTTCCGACACGACAGAAAAACTCCGCGGAGAGGTCCTGGGTCAAACCCGGAACTCCTCCCCCAGGGGGTGATCCCATGGCCGATGGTGAGACCGTCGAACTTTCCGGGCCTCCCTTTTTCGAATTCGGGGAGAAGGTCAGAATCAGAAGGCATATCAGAAACGACGGAACCTTCCCCAACCGGGAGGTCGGAGAGATTCTGGCAAGAAAGGGCGACAGCGGCTATATCCGGAATATCGGAACCTTTCTTCAGCAGTTCTATATCTATGCCGTCTATCTCCCCGAGACGGGGGTGACGGTCGGCTGCAAGCGCCGGGAACTCGAGTCGCTCGACTACGACGACTCTCCCGAAGAATCTTCCCAAAACAGCCCCGACGAGGTGGAGGCCGGCTGAAGGAGAACACGCCAGAGATCTGGCTCTTGAGGGCCGTCGCCTTCATTCGTCGAGCCTTCAGGGGAGCAGAGGCGTCCGGGCAAAAAACGGAGTCAAAGGAGTCTGGGATGGACGAAATCTTCGAAGAGCCTGAGGCCGATCGGGAGGATTTTGTCAGCGAATTCTACTGGTCTCTTGCCAGGATCATGGATCCGATACGCTTCGAACTGATCCTTTCGGGGGGAGATGTGAGACTGGCCGGCGTCGGAACGGACGGACGCGTGGTTGTCCGCCTCATGGGTCCCTTCACGCGATCCTGCGAGGAAAAGCGGGCCGTGGTCGGACGCATCGAACGCTATCTCAAGAGTCAGGACAAACGTGTGTCGGCCGTCGTTCCGGTGTGTCCTGCACCGGAGGAGGACCTCTAGTCGGATGACGGCTCGCGGCAAATTGCAGGAGAAGGGATCACGATGAAGGTCATGGTGCGAAAGAGTCTCGAAGGGGTGTATTCGGTCTATGTCCCCAAGAAGGATCTCGAAGAGGCCATTGTAAGCTCCGACAAGGACTCCCTTTTCGGAGGGAATGTGACGCTTGCCAACGGAATGGTGCTGGAGCTTCCCGAGATTTCTCCCGGCCAGGGGCTTCCCCTGACGGTCGAGGCACGGAAGATCTCCGGCTGACGAAGGAGAGGCAGATGGACAAGGAGAGGGTCGAGGGGATCGCCACGATGGTCGCCGAGAACTGGCGAGGGCTCGGGCGGGGAACGCTCCGTCTTCTGAGGGAGGGATTTCCGGGAGTGGCCTTTGTCGCCGTCTCCGCCTCCGACGTGACGGAGAAGCCCTTCCGGAGCCTGGAAGACGTGGACCTTCACTACATCAACACGGCGGACCATTGCGCCAGCATCGTTTACGACGCCGCCTGTGCGGGAGGAATCCTGCTGGCCATAAAGGAGACCACGTGACGGATTCAACCAACACAGCGCTATCATTACCGCCCTCTTCCGTCCTGTCGTCAGCGGAGGTCGACGGGGCCATGAAGGGGATCGCCGCCCTCTGGAAGACCGGGGATATCGTTCCCTATCTTGGCCCCTCAATCGACCGGGATCCTCCCCCCTTCCCCTCTGGCGAGGCCGCCCTTGCGGCCGCTCTCGGCGAACGGGTCTCCGTTCCGGGACGGCTTCGGGGCAGGGTCCACGAGGTGGCCCAGTACATCGAAAGCCACAAGCACCGGAAAACGCTCGAGAAGCTCATGGAGGAGCTCTTCCGTCCCGTGGCCTCCCCGGCCCCTTTTCATGATCTCCTGGCCGCATTTCCCGTCCCGCTGGTCGTCGACTTCTGGTATTCGCGGAGCGCAAGCGAAAGGCTCCTCCGGCCCGGAGACTTCCAGATCCGCGCCGTCAGCCGCACGGGAAGCCGCGACCACTGGTTTACAAGCGACAGAAAGACCGACGACGGATATGAGCCGGCAGAGTCCCTTCCTCTCTCCGCCCGGGTTCTCTACCGCCCCCTCGGATCGATGCTCCCGAAGACGGACGTCATCGTCTCGGACGCGGACTTTGTCGAGATCCTGACCGAGATCGACATCCAGTCCCCGATCCCCCCATGGGTCCAGCGGCACCGGACAGGACGTCATTTCCTGTTCGCCGGACTCTCCTTCGACAATCAGACGGTGCGAACCTTCGCAAAACAGATCATCAAACGCTCGAGCACATGGCACTTCGCCGTGCTCGACCGGACGCCTACGGCCAAGGAGGAGCGCTTCTTTTTCCGGGAAGGGATCCGGGTCATAACGCTCCCCCTCAACACGGAGTTCGTTCCCTCTCTCGATCGCCTTCTCCGCGCCTCCGGCGCTCCGACATAAGACGGAGGAGCCAATGAGCGACAACACAATCTTAAAATCCCCCACCCGGGGAGGAGGGGAGTGGACCCCCCGCTTCGTCGAACACATCGACGCCGAGAGATGCATCGGATGCGGACGCTGTTTTAAGGTTTGCGGACGGGGGATTCTCGGCCTCATGGGCTGTGACGAAGATGGCGGAATCGTCCCCGTCACGGCAGACAACGAGGACGAGATCGACAGGAAGGTGATGCACATTCTCAATCCGGAGCTCTGCATCGGCTGCGAATCCTGCGCCAAGGTCTGTCCCAAAAAGTGCTACACGCATGCGGAGATCGCCGCCAGTCCCCGATAACGGGAATCCACGAAAAGGAGAGATCATGGACGATTTTGACGTCTCGTTTCGAAAGCTTGTGGACGCGGAGGACTACTTCCGGTTTTTCGACATTCCCTTCGACAGCCGGATCGTCTCCGTCAACCGGCTGCACATTCTCGGAAAGTTCGGAAGGCTTTGCGCCGAGCTCGAGCGCACGTGGCCTCCCGGAGCCCCTGCGGAAAAAAGGAAGAAGGACCTGAAGGAGGCCCTCGTCAAGGCCTATGAGACGTTTCTGGCCAGCACCCCGCAGGAGGAGAGGCTTTTCAAGGTCTTCCAGAAGGGAGAGGGAGAGGTCAACGTCACCTTCCATTCCGGAGGCTCTGCCCCCGGAAGCTGAGATTCCCCCGAGTAAACGTCCTCACGCACCACCTCTAAAAAGGAGATCCAATGAAGATGATCCGCGCCATTGTCAGGCCCGAAAAGGAAAACGACGTCGTCCTCGCCCTGGAGGCCAAGGGGTTTCCTGCCATGACAAAGATGAACGTCTTCGGACGGGGAAAGCAGAAGGGGATCACCGTCGGCCCCATCCACTACGACGAGTTGCCAAAGGTCATGCTCATGATCGTAGTCGAGGACAACGAGTCTCCGGCGGTCATCGACGTCATCCGCCAGTCGGCCTATGTCGGCTACGAGGGAGACGGGAAGGTTTTCGTCTCACCTGTGACCGAGAGCTACACGATCCGGACCGGAACGCGGTCCGAATAGCGAATCGACATCTTGCCCGAGGAGGATCCAATGCTCGTTGAAATCACTGCAGTCATACGCCGGGACAAGGTCGCCCCGACCATGCGCGCACTCGACAATCTGGGTCTGGGGTCGATGACGATCGCGACCGTGAGCGGACGGGGGCGGCAGGGAGGGAACATCATGACCGACATCGACCGGGAGGTACCGGCCGAGTACGAGTCGGTTTCGAAGATTACAAAACATCTGACCCCGGCCTCCTTTGCGCTCTCCCACTCCCTGACCCGACCGGTCTTCTGGGTGCCCAAGCGCATGCTCACGATCGTCGTCCCGAGCCCCATGAAAGACGATGTCGTCGATCTGATCGTCAGCACGAACCAAACCGGATGGATGGGCGACGGAAAGATCTTCGTCTCTCCGATCGAGGAGAGCCTCCGCATCCGCACGGGCGAGCGGGGAACGTCGTCAATATGACATTTTAGTAATAAACAAGACAGTAAAGACCAAAAAACATCTTTCCTCCGCAGGGACCGGGGCTCGAGGGCCCCAGTTCCCGCGAGGTGCGGACGCGGCATGTTTTTTGCTTTTATTTCCGCGTCCGGATCACAGAGGGAGAGGCCGAGATGAGAACGATTGCACTTGTTCAGAAGGACACGAACCGGCATACGGAAATCGTGGAAAAGCTCAGGGGAATGGGTGTCGAGAAGGTCCAGGTCGTAAGCCTCGACGCCTTTCTCGGCCAGACGAGGCGACCCGATGTGGACGGCATTCTCCTCGACCGGGGAGAGTCCATGGGGACCTTCTTCCAGGTCGTACAGGGAATGGGGGATGGTCCTCCCGTCCCCATCATCCTTCTCATGGACAAGCGCGACGGGAACGGGCAGGACTGTCTGACCGGGGTCATGATCCAGCCCTTCTGCGACCTGCGCTTCGACTCCCTTCTCAAGGAGGCGGTCTTTCACATCCGCGACTTCTGCGCCGTCTGCGAGGAGAACCAGAGCCTCCGGGAAGAACTTCTCGAGAGAAAGATCATCGAACGGGCAAAGTGGCTCCTTGTCACCCGGGAGGGGCTGACCGAAGACCGCGCCTACCGGAGAATACGGGCCATGAGCATGCAGCGGCGCCAGTCGATGAAGGACGTGGCCCTCTCTCTTTTGGAGGCCTTCCCCACCTTCATGGACCAGGAAGACCCGGCTCCGGCAAAGGTCAGGAGGATCTCCCCCGACACCCAAAAATCGTGAAGGAGTATGCATGGAGATCAAGGACATCGAGGCCCGCTACAAAAAACTCACGCGACAGGCCTCCGAAACGGCCATGGAGCTTCATGACCTGACCGAAGAGCTCCCGGGAGCCTTCGAGCGGATCGAGGAGGTCGCAAGGAAGGCCATCGAAAAACACAAGGAGTGGGCCCAGGCCAAAGCGGAGTACGAAAAGGCCCGAACCTCCTCCTGAGACGGAGAACGAGATGGAACAGTCGAGTATATCCTCCCTAAGGGAAGCGGTCTTTGTGGACACGACACTCCGGGACGGAGCCCAGTCCCCCGGAGTCTTCTTCGACCGTCCGACGAAGATGGCTATCGTTACAAGCCTCTCAAGAATCGGCGTCCGTGAGATCGAGATCGGAAGTCCCTGCCTTGGGGAAAACGAGATCGAGGATCTTCGCACCCTTCTCTCCCTGCCCCTGCCATCGCTCCTCTTTCCCTGGCTCAGACCCCTCGACTGCGACTACGATCAGGCCATGGAGCTTGGATTTACCCGCGTCCACATCTCCTTTCCCACCTCAAAAAACCATCGCCTCTCCGTCAAGGGGATGGGAGAAAACGAAATCCTGACCCGACTTGAATGCTATATCCGCCGGTTCCGCTCCGAGGGCCGGGAGGTCTCCATCGGACTCGAGGATGGCTCGCGGGCCGATCCGGCCTTTTTGCTCGAGATGGTCATGGCCGTCAAGGAGGCCGGGGGAGTCCGCGTCAGGTACTGCGACACCGTCGGCAGCCACCACCCGGCAAGGATCGCGGAACGCGTCGCGATGCTCCTTGGCCCGGGTCTCCCGGTCGAGGTCCATTGCCACAACGATCTCGGCATGGCCACCGCCAACACCGTGGCCGCCTTCCACGCCGGGGCACGATTCCTTTCGACCACCGTGACAGGGGTCGGAGAGCGGGCGGGGAACGCCGCCATGGAGGAGGTGGCCTTTGCCCTCCGGTACTCGGAAGAGGAGCAAAGCGACTGCGGTCTGGACCTTCCCGGACTTGTCCACCTCTCTCGACAGGTCCATTCGGCCATCGGCCGGACCCTCTCCCCCTACCGTCCCGTCGTCGGTTCGCGCATCTTCCACCACTCCTCCGGCATCCATGTGGATGGCGTCCTGAAAAACCCCGAGAACTACGAACTGTTCCCGCCGGAGCAGGTCGAATCGAAACGAAAGATCGTCGTCACCCACCAGACGGGGAAGGCCGGCATCCGGAATGTCCTCGAGCGGATGGGTTACCACCCCCACAACGACCTTCTCGAGCGGCTAGTTCCGATCATCCGGGAAGAGGGGTGGCGCCTCAAGGGCATCGTCCCCCCGCAGACAATTCTCAACCGCTTCATCTCCCTTCTCGGCCGGGATCCCGGAGAGATTCCGGCCGGAGAAAAGCTGTGAGCGAGAGCCGGGAACTCCATGCGCGCCAGATGACCCTTCCGGGATGGGAGGAAACCTTCCAGGAGCGTCTGGCAAAGAGCACCGTCTTCATCGCCGGCGTGGGAGGGATCGGGGGGGTCGTCGCCCAGTACCTTGCCATGGGCGGCGTGGGAGAGATCGTTCTTGTCCACGACGGTCCGCTCGAGCTTCCGGACCTGAACCGCCAGACCCTCATGGACCGGGAGGGGATAGGAAAGAGTCGGGTCGAGACGGCCGCGGGGCGCATCCGAAGCCAGATCCCGGAGTGCCGCATCAGAACCGTCGATGGCCGGATCTCCCCGGCACTTTCCGACCTTGTCCGCATATCGGACCTTCTCGTCGATGCCCGGACGAACTTCGAGGAGCGCTTCCTCCTGAACCGAATGGCACGGGAGCACAAAAAGCCCCTTCTCTTTGCCGCCATGAACGGAATGGAGGGCCTTCTGGCCCTCCTGCGCCCGGGAGAGGGCGCCTGCCTCGAATGCATCTTCCCCGAAGGGGACCCCGCCTGGGACCCCCTGGGATTTCCCGTCCTGGGATCGGTCTCCGGCACGGTAGGCTCCCTCGCAGCCACACTGGCTATCAGGGTTCTCGCCGGATACGGACAAAAGGAAGGCGACCGCATGCTCGTCTTCGACGGCATGGACCTTTCGCTCCGCCGACTGAGCCTTGTCAGGAACAGGGCCTGTGCGGCCTGCAAAGACGATACAAAAAAAACAGGGAGGAATCTTCCATGAAAAACAGGACAGCTACAAGGATCGCCCTCGTGACCCTCCTCGCGATCCTCCTCTCAGGATCCGGCCCCGGGGTAGCCATGGCCGCCCCCCCGGTCCTTCATGTGGCGGCCGCAGCCGATCTGATCCCCGTCCTCCCCACCCTTTTGAAAAAATTCACGGCCGAGACGCATATTCCGGTCAGGGTCTCCTACGGCGCCTCGGGGGAGGAGGCCCTGGCGATCCGCCACCACGCCCCCTACGACCTCTTCCTGGCGGCCGATGCCCTCTACCCCGACAGGCTCGCCAAGGCGGGCCTTCTCGACAAGTCCAGCATAAAGACCTATGCGAAGGGGGTTCTCGTCCTTTGGGTCTCGCGACCTTTCCTGACCGGCCCGAAGACCCTTCCCGATCTCTCACTCATCGAAGAGATCTCTATCCGGAAGATCGCGATCGCCAACCCCCGGATCGCTCCCTACGGAAAGGCCACGATCGACTGTCTCCGGTCGCGGAAGATGTGGCCCCGCCTCCGGTCGAAGGCCGTCTTCGGAAACTCCCTGGCCCAGGTCGCATGGGACCTCAAGACAGGATCCGTCTTTGCGGGATTTCTTTCGAAGGCGCAGGCCATGGCATTGTCCAAGACGACAGCGGGCGGGTTCTCCCCCCTTCCCGCCGGATGCGCGCCCCCCCTTGCCCAGACGCTTGCCGTCGTCAGCCGAAGCCACCACAAGAAGGCGGCCCTGCGTCTTGAATCCTTCCTTCTCGGCAAGGTTGCCAGGGAGATCTTCCAGTCCCACGGCTACGAATAAAGGGACCCCCCGATGATCCATTCGGCCCTCGCGGTGACAGTCATGCTCTCGCTTCTGACGGCGACGCTCCTGTCGCTTGCGAGCCTCCCATTTGCCGGATGGATCGTCTTTTCGGGAAGCCGGTTCGCCGGCCTCCTGGAGTCGACTCTGACCTTGACCCTCGTCCTTCCCCCCGCCGTCCTGGGCTACCTTCTCCTGGTCATTTTCAGCCCTGAAACCCCCCTGGGACGCCTGACGGAAAGGCTCCTGGGCCACCCGCTCCCCTTTTCCTTTTTGGGGCTTCTTGTCGCCTCCCTCCTCTACAGCCTCCCCTTTTCCGTCCAACCGGTGGCGCAGGCCTTCCGGCAGATCCCCCCTGCCACACTGGAGACGGCCAGAATGCTCGGGGCCCCTCCGCTTTCGACATTTTTCCGGGTCGTCGTTCCCCAGTCCCTCTCCGGGATTGCGACGGGGTGGATCCTGGGATTTGCGCATACGGTGGGAGAGTTCGGCGTGGTCATGATGGTGGGAGGCAACATTCCCGGAAAGACCCGCACGCTCTCCCTCAAGGCCTACGACGACCTTCTCTCCATGAGGCCGGAGGGGGCCTGGAACTCCGTTCTTCTTCTGGTGGCCTTTTCATTGGCCTCTCTTTTTGCGCTGAACGTGGTCCGCGGGAGATCGGGGAGGAAGGATGCGGCAGGTCTATCTCGAGGCTGAGCTCTCCCGAGGGAGGAGTGGATCCCCGAGGCTCCGGGCCTCGCTTCTTCTCTGCGAGCCGGGAACGATCCTGGGGCTCTCCGGCATGTCGGGATCGGGGAAATCCACCCTCCTGCGGATAATCTCGGGGCTTTCCTCTCCCGACGAAGGGCTCCTTCGCATCGGCGGAGAGGTCTGGTACGACTCCCGGGAAGGGATCGACCTTTTGCCGGAGGAGAGGTCCGTTGCCTACTTCTCGCAGGCACCCTGCCTCTTCTCCCACATGAGCGCAGGAGAAAACCTCTCCTTTGCCGCCGAAATGGCGGAAGGGAGGACCGGCCGGAGCTTTCGCCGCACGATCCTCGGGGCGGCAACGTGGGTGAGGCGCCTGGGAAGGAGCTGTCCGCTTCCCCCGGAGGCGCTTCGCCTTGCCTCCCTTTTCGGGATTTCCCCCCTCCTTGGAAAAAACGTGGAGACCCTTTCCGGGGGAGAGTACCGGAAGGTTGCACTCGCTCGCCTCTTTCTCAAAAGGGCGCGCCTTTACCTTCTCGACGAACCCCTCTCGGGGATCGACACGGAGGAGCGCGCCCGGCTGCGTCCCCTTATCGCCGGTCTTCTTCGGGAGAGGGGCGCTTCGGCAGTCTGGGTCACACATACCCCCGACGAGCTCCTCTCTTTTGCCTCCTCTATGGCCGAACTCTTCCGACCGAACCAATCCGGAGAGGTCGCCTTCAGCTTTGCGATCACCCCTCTCATTCCAGAAAGGAACCACTCCTCATGACCCCCCTTCGGAGCCACCATTGGCCATTTGCGAAAACGTGGCCCCTCCCCGCCATTTTCCTCATTCTTTGCTTTCCCTTCTCCGCATTGGCGCACGGACCGGTTCCCGACGAGATGGCGGGGCTTTTGCCGGGACGGGTCATCTCCGTCATGCACAATGATTTTCCCGTCCGGTCAGCATTCTCCTCTCTTCCGGGCCCGGTCTTCTATCTTGCCCATGCCCGATCGATTCACCTGAGCCGGTCACAAAAAAGGGCCATTCTGGGGATCGCCCGGAAGATCATGCCCCAAACGGTGAAGGAGGGCCGGGAGATCGAGCGGGAAAAGGCGCGTCTCCGCATCGCGACCGATGGCCATATCCCCCTCGACCGGGCCGGGGTCAGAAGAGGTCTCCTTGAGATCTCGCGAAGGGAAGCCCTGGCCGAATACAGGCATATCGAGGCCCACAGGGCCTGCCTCGAACTCCTTTCCCCCGACCAGCGCCGGAGGCTTTTCCGGCTCCTTCCGAAGGCGTCGGCGACCCCTAAGACCCCACCGGACAGGAAGCATCCGCTCCACTGAAGCCAAGAACTCTCGGATCCGGACCCCAAAGGCCGGTTCCTTCCTCCCCGGAACGCCTCAGGAAGTCTCGTTCCCTTCGCGAGCCTTTTTGACCGGCCGTTCGCGCCCGAAAAAGAGCCAATACCCCAAGACCGCCACCAGACCACCGACAAGCTGCAGCCTTCCCAGGGGATGATGCAGGAAGAGTGCCGACCCGGCGGCGGCGACGACGGGCTGTCCGTTGGTCCAGAGCCCCGCCCGGGACGGACCGATGTCGGCCACGGCGACATTCCAGAGATAGTAGGCCAGAAAAAGAGCCACGAAGATGGAGTAGGTCAGGGAGAGGATGACAAGGGTGGAGTGGGGCCCGGAAGGGGGAAGAAGCCAGGAGGGATGGAGGGGGGCGAGAAAAAGCCCCCCCAGAAGAACGGGGACGAGGGTGATCTGAAGGGTCGAGACCCGTCCGGTCATCGCCCGGGTCATGAGGGTCCAGACCGAAAAAAAGACCAGCGAGAGCCCAGCCATGACAAGGCCTGTGATCCTCCCGGAGAGTCCCCCTTCCTGCGTGCCCCCCGGGATCTCCCCCCGGACCACGAGATAGATCCCGGCTCCGATAAGCCCCATCGCCGCCCACTGGAGAGAGGAGAAGGATTCGTGGCCCCTTGCGTGGCTATAGAGGGCGACCAGGACGGGACCAAGGGAGAGGATCAGGACGAGAGAGACCGGGTCGAGGAGGGAGGCCGCCTTGAGAAAGACCCACTGGTAGGACACGATCCCGACAAGTGAGAGCAGGGAGAGCCTCATCCAGTTTTCCCGGGAGATGCCGCGAAGAACCGGGACGAACAGGGAGAAGAGCAGAACGAGGAGCGCCGCCCACCCGAACCGGAGGATCAGATAGCGTTCGGCGCCGACGAGCCGGAGAGGCCGGTAGAGGACGACATAGTGGAACCCCCAGAAGAGAACGACCGCCCAGGCGGCCAGGGTCCCCCTCCTTCGCCGGGCGGCGGGAGAGTCGGGGCCTTCCGGGATCAACGGACGGAAGGCGGCACGGGAGGAGAGAGAAGGCGCACGATCCGGAGGAAGGTCCCCCAGAATTTGACTTCGAGCGGGCCGGCCTTGCGCTCGAGATCGTAGAAACGGCCCATGTCCACGAAGGGTTCATGAAGGAGGTCGTCGACCTTGCGATCATAGACAGTCTTTTCGGAGGCGAGGCTGAAGAGCCAGTCCCGGGCCTTCGTGTAGCGGGCGTCCAGGTCTCTGCGGGCGCTGTCGGAAAGAGGCCTCTTCATGAGAAGCTGCCACCGGAGGGCCAAAATGCGGTCGGCAAACTGGAGTGCCGGGGTGAGGGAGATGTCGGCGCTCGGCAGAACCAGCTCTTCCTTCTGCTTGAGAATATTGATCTGCGGCTCGGTCAGGACGGCCTGCATCTCCTTTATGGCGGCGACAAAGCGCATACCCTCCCGACCTTCCACTTCGCCGATCCGGGCGTTTAGGGCATCAAGCTCCGCCACCGGAAGGTCCTTCTCCGCCAGAGCCGCCTCGAAAAGCTCGACAAAACGGAGATCGGTGGCATCCGTTCCGATCAGGTCGGAACGGGTGGAGACAAGGATCTTCCGAAGGGCGCTTTTCTGGTCGGAGGAGAGCGCAAGACCGGTCCGGTCGTCCTGCCACAGACGCAGGTGTTCCGAAAGGATCTTCATGAACCGGTTGCCCGGCGTCACCTCCATGGGCGGCCCCTGTCCTCCCACGAATGACGGGGTCGCAAGGGGCAGGACGACCTGGTTTAAGGCATTGTCGATGGAGAGCCGGGCAGGGCTTCCGTGGCCCGATTCGGGAGAGGAGATGCTGAGCGTGGCCGCGCCGGACTCTCCCGATGCCAAAAGGAGAAGACCGACCCCCATCGCCACGCCTGTTCTCGTGCAGAACCACCCTCCGAAAATTGCCATGCCGCCTCCTCTTGATCAACAGGGCGCAATGCCTGTGGTATGATGAATATCTGCAACATTCTACCACAGAAACAGGTCCCCGAGGACCTCTCATACAGGAACCCAATAATGGCAGACAGGAACCGGATAATGGCAGATTCGAACTTGCTTCTCGACGATCCCGACCGCTACAGTGCGAAGCTTCCCGTATGGGAGACGCGCCTTCGCCTCTGGCACTGGGCGAATCTTCTCGTGATCACCCTCCTCATCCTCTCGTACCTGATCTTCGACAACCACAAGGCCCTGGGACTCCCCAAGCCCCAGACAATCTTCTTCCAGAAGACCCACATCATCCTGGGCTACCTCTTTGCCATCCTCGTGCTTGGCCGTCTCCACCTTGCCTTCCGGGGAGCCACCTTCTCGCGATGGAAGGATCTCGACCCCCGCCACGAAGGGAAGGGCTTCCTGGCGGTTCTCCGCGAGGAGATCGCCCTGCATATGAAGCCCTCCACCGATGCCGCCGGTCGCCTGGTCCCGGACCCGGATCCCGGACACAACCGGCTCGGCCGTTATCTCTACCTTCCCCTTCTCGCGGTGATCCTTCCCCTCCAGGTCGCAACCGGGATTCTCTGGGCCTCCCTCAAGTTCGGCTGGCTCCCCTTCCCCTTTCTCCACACCCTCTCCCCGCCCGTCTTCAAGGCTTCGAAGTGGGTGGTCTCGAACATCCACGCCGCCATTCTCTATGGGGTCCTGGGCTTCCTCCTCCTGCACCTTCTAGGGCTTGTCAAATACGAGCTGACATTCTCGAGCGATCTCTTTTCCTCCATGATCCACGGAAAGAAGATCCTCACGCGCAAGGCCACCGAGATCTACCGGAGAGAGACCGAAGAGCCTCCCGCCGGATAAGATCGGGCCCGGGGGATCCGGAGAGCCAAAGACCCTGCCGACACTGCCTTCAGGGTCTTGCAAAGAATGCGACACGAGCGACTTGCCCGTTGGGACGTAACTATTCACCGGTCGTGAAGATGCCCGAATTCCTTGGGTCAAGAAAAAAAGGACGGAAGCCATCGAGGCCCCCGTCCCATCCTGCAAAAACCTGATCGTGTTCCTTCGGCTGAATCTCCCCACGGCTAAAGCCGGGGGGTTCTGGTGTGGGTGATACAGGTCTTTCCGGCTCTCGCCACGGTCGCTGGTGCGACGGGGCTACAACATCCGGAATCTTCCTCCAGCACAGCAACACCACTTCGAGAAAGAACCGCTCTGTCTCTGGCGCGAATGCCAAAGCTGGCGGGCAATGGCCCACCTTTCGCAGTTTGTACCACATCAGACACCGCTTTCTCCAGCAGCGATTCCACAGCGCACCAGTCCTCACGGGCTGATTCGGTGTCCAACATCCAGGACTCCCCGTCCTTGCGAACGTGAAGTCCCAAA